>OGCQ01001436.1_pt1 | contig 29142 bp, 22 predicted proteins | sample 1570161 | NCBI WGS metagenome assembly OGCQ01 (sample SAMEA4384402, study PRJEB24528) | human gut metagenome
ACTGCGGGAATGGCCAATTTGCTCAATGTGTTCGGCTGAGATCGGAAATCAACCGTTTACCTCGGGTGACCGCCAAGGGCCAAAATGGCCCTCCATCCCCGGGCGACCGGCTCTGGCGCGCCAAGGAGTGTCCCCAGCCGGCAGAAAAGGAACGTCCCTATCTGCCGGCTAGAGAGCACCGAAGAGGATGGCGTAGGTAGTGGATTCGCCGAGCTTGAGCTCGTCGCCGGGATTGAGTTGGGCGGAACGGCCGGGCTCGACCTGAATGCAGACGCGCGTGGCCCCGTTTACCACCACGGTTCCGTTGGTGGACGACAAGTCCTCGACGTGCCAGATATTCTGAGCATCGCACCAGATATGGGCATGGCGGGCCGAGACATCGTCGCCGACGTCGGTAATATCGCCCTCACCAGTGGCCAGCGCGCCAATCTCAACACCCTGCTCACTCGGCTGAATCCAGCGCGGGGTGCTCACCACGTAGCCGTTTTGCACGCGCAGCAGTCCCAGCGGATGCGCCGGCGCGACCTCGTGCTCGCCCGCGACCGAAGATGTGCTCAGCGAGCGCGGCGTCGACGTGGCGCCGCCACAGGTCGCACGAGCGCGGCGGCTCGCCCGACTTGGAACCAAGGCGGGCGTGAGAGCAAACGGCATAGGGAACGAATCTTGCGGATGCACTCCTCGACGTCAGGCAGGTAAGCCCCACGAAGTCGCCGAGGAGGCCCAAGCGGCCCGGCACCACTTCCAGATTCTGACCAGGGCGAGTCGTTCGCCGATAGCTGAAGGCTCGCTCCCACCCAAAAGGGGAGATTCGCGTTGTTCCCCAATCGCTCTCGCATCTTTCATGTTGCTCGAGGTGAGCTATAAAAAACTTTCCTGGTGAAAGGCGGTGATTGGTTTCTTTTTTCTAGAGGAGCGCGCCTGTAATCTGTTTTCATCCTAAATCAAGTTAAGATCGGACCTTCCAGAGGCAAGTCGACTCAAACTGCGAGGCTCCATGCTGGAATAAAGAGCGCTGTCGAAGTGCCAACAACGCAAAGCTTGCCAGTCTCAAATAGAACCTTTTGGGAGTCCGATTGGGCCGCACGCCGAATCCCCACTGTTGGTTTTTTATAGCTGCGTAACAATAAACAAGGTTAGTGCCAGTCCAGCATGAAATTGAGGAACGTATGCATTTTTTCTCAGTAAGTGATCGTCGTTACTGCTTCGATGAGGTCACTCGCAATTGCTTTCAGGTTGACCAAGCATCAGAAGATGCGCTTCGCGTATTTGAAGCATCGGGAAGAACGGTCAACTCGAAGTTGCTAACGAAGTCACTTGCTGCGAAAGGCTACGGCCAAACGACCATAGCAGAACTTGAAGACGACATTGATGAGTATCAACGATTGTCTGAGCGGACTTTCTTAACAAAAGACACGCCTCGAAAACTTAGATCCATCGAACTCCACGTTTCACATGCATGCAACCTTGGTTGTAGTTACTGTTTTGCCGGTAAAGGAGATTATGGGACGTCTCCTCTGCTGATGACAGACGAGATAGCCTTCAAGGCGGTCGACTACCTCGTCGCAAGTTCATCGGAAAACGAAACGCTTACGATCGTCTTTTTTGGTGGGGAACCCATGATTAACGAGCCGCTGATATGGAAAACGGTCGACTATTCAAAAAGAATATACCCCAATAGAAACTTTACCTATTCTATTACGACCAACGGAACGCTTTTGAATGACACTGCTGTGAATTCTTTCAAGGAGCACGGGTTTTCTGTTCTGATTAGTCTCGATGGTACAGGATGTAAGCACGATGCATCGCGCCCGTACAAGACGGGAGGTGGCTCTTTCTCCGATATCGACAAAAACGTTCGTCGTTTTTCCGAGTCGTTCCCCTTCGGCGCAAGAGCGACCTTAACAAAAAATAACTGTAACCTTGTTGAAGACTATCTTCAGTTTAAAGAGATGGGTTTCAGAAGGATTTACTTCTCGCCCGTAAGCTCATTCGATGAGAATATCAAACTCGACGAACACTCATTAAACAAAATCAGGGCGGGCTTAATAGATTTGGCGGATCAATATCTCAAACAGATTGATCAAGGGGAAAAGCCCTTGTTTAGAACATTGAAAACTGCAATTGATTTGATTATGAGCAACAGGATCGCCTTTGTCGGATGCGGGGCTGGCAGGCGTTTTATTTCTGTGACTCCCGAAGGAGACGTATACCCCTGTCACAGGTTTGTCGGGATGATGCGATTCAAAATGGGCAACATCATCACCGGAATTGACGAAACTAGGTATATTGAAAACTGGAGTCAGGGTGTCGAAAAAAGAATTGACTGTACGGACTGTTGGGCTCGTTCTTTCTGTGGTGGGGGCTGTAGCTGGGAGGCTGCAGACGAGCACGGCTACTTGCCCAAGAGTCTACACCCTGCATCATGTGAATATAGAAAAATGTGCTACGAGATGGCTTTTGACCTTATTTCCCGCCACTCATCTTCGCAGGAGAAAAATCAACGAGAAGCTACTGTATCGGAATAAGCGGTTCAGCGCATTGCTGTCACCATTGTGGAGGTGTTCGTTCTTCTGATTACCGTCCGCAAAGCTTATTGCTACGTTCGCCGAAACCATTCTAGAAATATGGTGAACTAGACATCTTGGTTTGTTATACACAATATTGAGGTTTTTTCTGCACTCAAAGGGAGGTAGTCGTGAAGCATATTCATCCGATTAATCCAGGAAGTAGCGACGAGGCAGGCGTGAAGCCGATGTCTTTTGACTGCCTCTTGGGCATTACTGACATCTGTACTGTTTATGATAAAGCAGATGGCTGTGGTGCATACGATTACTGCGACTATGACATGGATGGCGGCAGCATCTGCGTTGTAGATCACTGTGGCATTGATCAAACGTAGTCTCTAATTGGATTAAGGTGAGGAGCTGTTATGAAGCATATCCATCCTGTTGGTTCAAGTGGAAATGAAAATCCTCCCGTTGAGCCTTGTTGTCTTGGAGTTGATATATGCAATTTTTACGACATCGCCGAGTGTCCTGTTGCGGATTGGTGCTATGTCGATAAAGAATCAAGCTGTGTTTTGCCAGCAGATTGGTGCGATCCAGTTGACGAGTAGTTTTTGTGGCTAGAAACTATTTGATCCAATTCAGAATAAGATGGGAACAAATACCAAAATCTCGTGTCTGGGAGGAGTTATGCCATTATTGCAAGGTCTCGTTGGATTAGCCTTTATACTTGCATTATATCTGGCACCTTTTTTACTTTTATTCTTCATTATCCGACTCTTTCTTCGGAAAAAATAGGAGTATCACGCAAACATTAGCGTAGCTTTCTTCCAATATGAGCCGAGCATTGGCAAGTGGAATAAGAAGCCCGACCGTTCGCCACATGAAAGTGATCGGACGGGCTTCTCTATTTAACCCGGGCCGCCACCTATAGCGGCTTTCCAGGCGTATTCTCGGTGCAAAGCAATCGTCAGTTTAATCCTATGCGTTGATACCGCATTTCATTTGTTCGGCTCGAATTCTACGGCCTTGCAACCCTCGCACTCTCCGGCAAACGGATTGAACGCGAAGGCAGAGATGATGCGTGCGTGGACATCGAGGCTGCTGTAGGCAACATACTGGGGCATGGACCCCCGCTGCGCGTGGCATGTGGCCCGGCATATTCATTGCCGTCCAACCCCGTGTAGTTGCAGCAAAGGGCGGAACCTCAATGCTCAGCTCATGTTGTCCGTGGGACACGAGAATCGTAAGTACACTTTGGTGCGATTCTCGCGCTGATACTGAGCCACCTGGAATAAGATACGTCGCGACAACACTTCACTTCACCTCTGTCTCGACAAGACGACGTAGACTAAAGTTTCCTTTAGTAAGAGAACGAGAACTATATCTGAAAGCGTTGCGATGGCGTGAAGGCACCGAGTCCGAACCGCCTGAATGCTACGTGCATCTGCATCGCTTTTTTGTTATCTCTGCCAGTTGGGTAGCACTACACTTGTCAGCATTTACCCTGGTACATGCTGCTTAAATCCACTACCCCTTCTACCGCGCCGACCATCTCGTCATCGTGAGAGACAACGATGATCAGCTGGCTTTGCTTGTTGCGCTTAACATAGGCCGCAAGCTCGGCGCGGCTTACAGCGTCTAACCCAGTCGTGGGCTCGTCGAGCACCAAAACTGACGACTTGCGTGAAATCGCCGACCATAAGTACACGCGGCGCAGCTCACCGCCCGAAAGCGCGGAGCAACGTTTCCCGAGCAACTCCTTCACGCTGTTTTCCAGCGAAGGTAGGTCATCTACACCCCGGTGATAGGGAGAAAAGGGCGTGTCGAAATACTCTAACAGCTCTTTCACCGTTTCGTCCGGCGCGAAGCACGACTGTGGGCAGCACGATATCTCTCTCGCACGTATGTAATCCAAGTCGCATTCTTCGATTGGCACACCGTTGTATTTTACTTTGCCTTTCGATGAGTATAGCCCGAGCATCAAGTAAAGAAGTGACGTCTTGCCTCTTCCGTTCTCCCCAACTATGCAATATGTACCAGGACCGGAAAACTTGAAAGAAAACCCGCCGAGGACCTCTCGGACAGATCCGTCTGGAAGGACAACCGAGAATTCCAAATCAGATACCGAAATGTCATTTATTCCATCAAGTTTCGCCAAATCGGTCCGATTCCACCCCGATCTCGCCTTTTCCCTCGTCGCGATAGCCGTCCTATCCCATGATGCTTTGGCGTCCTGATAGGATTTGAACAATGACATCATACTTTTCAAAGTCTTAAAGAGAACCGCGAAGTATGTACCGATGATAGTGTACTCGCCTATTGACATAGTTCCGTTAATGATTCGTACTCCGGAAACAACAAGTATCACCGCTTGAAACAACGCTGCGAAAAGACCATCGAGCGATGTCAGAGAATATGATAGCTTTCCGGAGCGCAAAACTTTGGGAAAATAGCTCTTAAATCCAGCGTCGAGCGCTTGTTCGCTCTTGCCGTACGAAGATGCCAGTTGAATGTTGAGAATCTGATTAAGCTGCGATGCAATTGCGGCGTAAAAGGCGCTGTCCGCTTCTTTCTTCTCATACGTGACCCTATACAAAAGTTTCCTCAACCCAGTAATTACACAGAAATACACGATGAGGAGAATGATGGAAAACACCGCGAGAGTTGAATCAATTGACCATATGATGAGCAATACGATGGGAATAGCTACAATGGACAGCGGCGCACTGATAAAATTCGCCAAAACGAAGGATGAGACCACGCTGGAGTCGGAAATAATCCGTTGCGTTGTATAGGCTGGATCGATGGTCCGACTCACCAAGTAATCGTCTCTTTCAAAACGCAAGACGGCCTCCCTGAGAAGATCAAAGGAAAGTCTCGTGGTTATGCGAATGGAAAGTGTTCCTGCAAAATAAGTAAAGAGGGTGGAGAAAACTCCTATTGACGCAACCAGGAGCGCGAAGAGTACGGCGTCTCTTTCGCTGCGGTTACCAAGAAGAAAATCTAAGAATTTCCCGTTCACGTATGGCATGGCATAGGAGAGAGCGGTTCCAATCACCGTGATAGCAATGAAGACGAAAGCCCCTTTTGCTCTGATGAACCTCGAGAGAACGCATCGAATCAAGGAAGGCCCCAATCTACCCGCCACAAAACATCAATCACTGATACCTTACACCTCAACACAACAGGAGCGAAGATTTGCCAATGAGACTGCTTTAGATTGCCTTGGGCCAATACGATCTCAAGCTCTTCCTACAAGAGAGTCGGAATCGGACATCTCCTCCGACGAATCTGGCAATCGGGCGGTTGAAATATCTTTTTCAACCGCCCGATTGCCACAATAGATTGGAGCGTCCGCCCGCAAACGACCTCGTTTTACACCCACCAAATCCTTTGCCTTTTGTCGCCTTTTTGCTGTTCGCAGCCTTAAACAAGAACTATTTCACCGCAACTTATCGAGGGGTTGGCTAGAGAGCACCGAAGAGGATGGCGTAGGTAGTGGATTCGCCGAGCTTGAGCTCGTCGCCGGGATTGAGTTGGGCGGAACGGCCGGGCTCGACCTGAATGCAGACGCGCGTGGCCCCGTTTACCACCACGGTTCCGTTGGTGGACGACAAGTCCTCGACGTGCCAGATATTCTGAGCATCGCACCAGATATGGGCATGGCGGGCCGAGACATCGTCGCCGACGTCGGTAATATCGCCCTCACCAGTGGCCAGCGCGCCAATCTCAACACCCTGCTCACTCGGCTGAATCCAGCGCGGGGCGCTCACGACAAAACTGTTTTGCACGCGCAGCAAGCCCAAGGGGTGCGCCGGGGCGGGTTCGCGTTCGCTCGCAGTCAGCGACATGCCAAGCGAACGCGGCGTGGATGTGCCTCCGCCACAGGTCGCGTGTGCGTAGTCGATGGCATAGTTCACCGAGGACCGCACATCCGCCGAACAACCGACGGCGACAAACAGCACCAGCACGGCCTCGGCGCGCTCGGCGGGCATGAGTTCCGCCGCCTGGGACAGGCGATCGAGCGCGTTGCGATAGAGATTCGTGTCCTGGTGGCACTCTTCGAGCGCGCGTACCATCGGTTCACCTGCAGGACCGCACACCATATTGATCACAGCCGTGGAGTCCATGGGGTTGCGCTGGCGCAGGACCAGTTGTGACATAATACGCGCAGCCGAGGTACCGTATTCGGCAAAGTAGCGCTGCTGAAGCGTGCCGACCGGCGCGCGAACGATAAAGCGGGAAACCCAAGAGCGATCGGCGGCCCGGCTCTGCGGGCTGCGGCCGTCGGCGAGCGGACGGGACGAAAGCACCAAGCCGCACAGCTCGATATGGCTCAGATGCGCCGCGCGCTTAAAGATGTCAAACATGGCCCCGCATGGGGTGAGCTCAACTTGAGATGCCATGACCTAGGCCTCCTTGGTCGTAGAAATAGAATCGGACGATGCCTCGACAGGTCTGCCAAAAGTACGGGCAGCTGCGGCTCCACCGGCAAGCGGAGTCGCCATCTGGGCTTTTGTGCGTCGCGGTGCCGAAACGGGAAGTTCAAAGGCAAAGCCCATCGCAAGCAAAAACCACGTAAGCGTATAGGTTGCAACCAGAGCGGCAACAAGGCCGCCCATCACGGCGCGTTGGGAAAATACGCTACATGCAGCCACAACCAGCACCGGAACCTCGCAGGCAGAAAGCGCAAGCACACCCCGCAGGAAGCCCGAGCGCCGATCGCGCGCAAGTGCCCCCGCGGTAACGCCGGCTATGCCTGGCAGCGCCAACGCCAGTGCGGCAATAATACCCGGTAGCGACCCAGACCACACGAGAGATCCCAAAGTCGCCGTCACGCGAGCGCCCGACGCCAGCAGCGCGGCCGAAACCACGACCACAGCCCAAACCACGCCACAGACGACCGTCGCGCCGATCATCAGCGCGCGACGAACCGCGCGGCCAGACGCATCCATGGGGCACGGCGTGAGCGGCTCGCCGCGGAGCGAACGACCGACATTTTGCGCATAGTGGTCACAAAACGCCGAGAGCGCCGCCTCGACCGCCGCCGGCTCGGGACGATCTTTTTGATGGCTGGACAGACAGGCCATCACCACATCGAACAGCTGGGCATCGACAAACGCCAGCGCATCGCGTAGCTCTTCGGAATCCGGCTCAAGCCCTAGCTGCTGGGCCTGCTCTGCCGCGGCGAGCGCCACATCGGGCTCACGACGAAGCAGCTGAGTCAAATCACAACCGGGCGCATGGGCACCAATGGGATAGTCGGGCCGCGTGTCCATCTTGAGACGGTAGGGGCTCGCGATGTCGCGCGTCTTTTTGCGCGAACCCGAGGTGCCCGAAGTGCTCGGCGCGGCTTCGTATGGCGCGACGCCGGCAATGAGCTCGTAAACCGTGCTTGCCGCGGCATAGACGTCGATCGCCGGCGACATACGCAAAGCGCGCAGGTCGGGAATATCGTCGGTGAGCATCTCGGGCGGGGCATAGGCAACCGTCGCGCGACGCAGCGTGGCATAACGCTCCGTAAACGACGCCTTGCCGCCGATACCGGCCACGGCCGACGCAGGCTCGAGCGCCAGCGACGAGCCAAAGTCGATCAGGCACAGGTCAAAGGTGCCCTCGGCAAGCTGCCGGTCAAGCGGTAGACGCGCCGTACGCACCATAATATTAGCGGGCGAGATATCGCGATGGACAAAGCCCTCGCCCACCAGACTCATACGGCAGAGCAGATCGAACAGGTCGCGGCCCAGACGCGCCGCCACAAGCGGCGACAGGCGTCCGGCATCGTCCACGGCGAGTCGAGAACGCAAGCGGGCAAGCGTCTCGCCCTCGACCCATTCCATGACAATTGCAGGCACACCGTCGACCTCGCCCCAGCCATAGAGGCGGGGAAAGCCCTTAAGGCCCGAAAGGGCGCGATGGCATTCGTATTCCTCGCGAAACGCCGCCTTGAACTTGGCGACCAGCGCCTCGTGAGCGGCATCGTCGTCAAACTCATCGCGCATCGGCAAGATGAGCTGCTTGAGTGCCACGGCCTCGCCTTGGGCGTTGACGGCACGCGTCACGCGGCCGATACCGCCACGGCGCATGGTGGCATCGTCGGCAAACAGCATCGTAAAACGACGCAGGTAGGCAGGCAGTTCGTCCTGACCGAGCGCAATGGCCGGCTCAAACCCGTCGACACGCGCCAGGCGCAGGCCGACCATGGGATCGCGACCGAGTGATTGTGGTGTGGTGGATGCAAGATCGGTCATCATAGGGCAAGCGCCGCCACGTTATTGTTGAAGTTACCGAGCGCGACGTCATCATCGCCGTAATGGCCAACCCATTGACATAGGTTGGTGTAACAGCCCCACAGATTGGCATACTGCTGATACCACTTTGACCGGGGCGAGAATGTCTGACGACCGAACTCGGCTCGAATGACGAACATCTCCCCGACCAGGCTGTCGCACGGCCTGGGATCTCCCGTAGAGTTATAGGTCGAGACCACGTCATTAGCACGAGAAACATAGCCGTCGAGCATGTTGTACTTAGTCACAAGCCAACTGTGAATGCTCTCTTCCTCAGCAGCGGAAAGGCCACCGGAGTTTGCATCGTTGTCAGTGTTGCCGCCCGTCGAGCCGCCGTTTCCAGACCCTCCGGTAGAGGAACCCGACCCAGAGCCGCCGCCCGAACTCGATGAATCCGAGCCGGAGCCAGAATTATCCGAGCTACCGGGCTTTCCGGACTGCTGGGCGTCCTGCTCCTTTTGCTGCTCGACCTTATTCACCGTTGCCGCCACGCTATTGTTGGACAACCGATCGATGATCTTGGTGTTGGTGAGCACGATGGTTTTGCCGTTGGCAAGCGTGACTTCGTTGTCCGGGGCCTCGGCGCCGTCCGCATCGTCGGTGCCAAACACAACATGCGCGACCACACTTGCCCAAGCATATCCAGTCGTGGTGCCCAGGTCACTTTTGACCTCATGCCCCACGCGCGGTTCGCGTGCGGCATGCGCCTGCATCATGGACGGCACGGTCATGCCATAGGCCGAAACGCCAGCTATGACCAGCAGCAGCGAGCACGACAGCAGTGCGTACGCCCGCGGCGCCAAGCCCAGTCGGCGTCGCATGCGCACCGCGGCGCCGCGCTTTGTCTGAGTGCCACCGGGCCGCATGCGTTCTCCTCCAACAAAAACACGCCGCTCAGAAGCGGCGCATTCATTCAAATCCATATTTGAGTGTATCAGCGAACCCAAAAGGTTGCGCAACGAATGGGCAAATTAAGGATGCGAGCGGAAGCATCCATGCGATAAGCGGATACGAAGCATCTTTGTTGCACAACAAACTCACAGTCGCACGGGGAAATTATGACTACCCCGTGCGTCGCGAGGAAAACATACGGCAGGGGCAGGCTCGCCACCTAAATCGCGCGACGGGCCTCGATGGCGCGGCCAAGCGTAAGCTCGTCGGCATACTCCAAGTCGCCGCCCACGGGCAGGCCGCTCGCCAGACGCGACACCTCGACGCCCAGAGGCTTGATAGTGCGGGCCAGGTAGCTCGCCGTGGTCTCGCCCTCGATGTTGGGGTTGGTGGCGATGATGACCTCATGGATATCCTCGTGGCCCAGACGCGCCAGCAGCTCGCGGATGTGCAACTGCTCGGGACCAATCTTGTCCATGGGGCTGATCACGCCGCCCAGCACATGGTACAGGCCATGGTAGCTGCCCGTGCGCTCGATTGCCTGGACGTCGCGCGGCTCGCCCACCACGCAAATGCGAGTGGTATCGCGCATCGGGTCCTGGCAGATGGAGCACTCGTCGGCCGTGGCGTAGTTAAAGCAACGGCTGCAAAAGTGGACCTCCTGCTTGACCTCCAGGATGGCCTCGGCCAGGCGGCGGGCCTCCTCGGCATCGGCCTCGAGCAGGTAATAGGCGATGCGCTGGGCCGACTTGGGACCAATGCCCGGCAGACGGCCCAGCTCATCGAGCAGTTTTTGCAGACTGTGATTCGCACTCATATATATGCGTGTCTTAGAACGGCATGCCCGGGATGTTGAGGCCGCCGGTGATGGCGCCCATCTGCTTGTTGGCGAGCTCGTTGACGCCGCGGACGGCCTCGTTGACGGCAGCCATGATCATATCCTGCAGCATATCGACGTCCTCGGGATCGAGGGCATCGGGATCGATGGTGAGGTTGACGAGCTCCATCTCGCCGTTAACGGTCACCTTGACCATGCCGCCGCCGGCAGAGGCGTCGACGGTCTGGGACTTGAGGTTCTCCTGCGCGGCGGCAAGCTGCTCCTGCATCTTGCGAGCCTGCTTCATCATCTGCTGCATGTTCATACCGGCCATGATGGCTCCTTTACGTGCGGCCGCACGCCGAGCTGCAAGGGCAGCCGGAGCACGGCGGGACTTTCAAACTCAAAAATCGTACCACGGCGCGAGGCCAGCGAGTGGGGCAGACACGCTACCTCAGTCGATATACATGTCCTCCAATACAAACCGCACCCAAAGATTATGCAAGGTCGAATTAAAAGCCCCTAAAGAGCTAGGGGCCCTAAGTCCAATGAGTGGCCCTCACAGTAGAACGATAGCCCGCCAGTTGTTTCTTTCCAACGTTTGCAAATCAGCGCATGGTTAGATGAAACAAACTGCATGATATCGCGTAAATCCCGAGCAGGAATATCGCCCTTGTTATGGGCCAGCTTGCATCCGCCGGAGCGGGTAAGCCATATCTTGGTTGCCTCGGCAGTGGGGCGCTTGACCGCAACGTGAACATGGACAGGTTCGCCGTTCTCCCCCGTCCAGAAGAAGATGATGTACGGCCCGAGTCGAAACAGACTAGGCATAGACTCGTCCGCCTTCGTAGGCAAAACGCAGGATGAGCGGGGCATTGTTACGCACGAAATCATCGAGTTCTTTGAGGTCCGCTTCGCTAAAGCCCTCGTGTGACACCCAATTGAATGCCGGCAAGATACACTCCGCCGTGTCAAAACCCCAATCGCGCGGGCGCTCCACAACGACCTTCACCGTGTTGTCCTCCCGGACTTCGGAATACGAAACCTGCGTATCGTCCTCAAGGCGGACATATTCCCACATCATAAGCTCGCTCCGTTCAAAGGGTTCTCTTCTTGAGCAGTATACCCGCCTGCGCAGCTACTCCACCGGTTTGAAGATGGTGGACTGGCCGAAGACGCTGCGGATGAGGGCTTTGGCCTCGTCCTCGGTCTGCGGGATGCTCGGGGCTGCGCCCTGATGGCCGAAGGGGCTGCCCGCACCGGGGTTGGACTCCCAGGGAGCTGCAGGAGCGTCCTCCTCTTTGGGGGCAGTTGCAGCGGACTTGGGCGCGGACGCCGCACCCGGCACGTCGAACGGAGGCAGATCGTCCCCACCAGCATCGGCAGCAAAACCGCCGACCATGGCATCGTCGTAGGGAACCTGCTCGGATTCCCATGGCGCAGACGACGCGGCAGGCTGAGATTTGGGAGCGGCAGAGCGCTCGGGCGCACGGGGTGCGGGCTCAGTCGGGAGCTTACCCGTGGCAGGAGCGCCGGCGGGGTTGTCGGAGCGTAGCCAGGGGGCTTTGCCCAGGTCAGACGACTTGGGCGCGGGCGAGGCGGGCTTGGGCGCGGGTGTCGAAGCAGCCGGTTTGGGCGCCGCGGGCTTAGGCGCCGACGGGGTCGATGCCGCTACCGGTGCCGCTTGCTGCTGCGGCGCGCTGGCGCTCGAGGATACAGAGGCCGCCGAGGACACGGGTTGCGGGTCCGCAGATGCCGCAGCCCGTGCAGATGGAGAATGCTCCTCATGTTGAGGAGCCGGCGTGCCACCCCCATCCAGGACATAGTCGACGGTACGACGACCGAAGACCGCGCAGACCGTCGGCAGGACCACCGACTGCGTATCGGCGCGACCGAGCATCTTAATGGCAAAAGTCGAACCCGCGGGGAACGAGACCGTGAGCTTGGAGCCGTCGTCGGCCGTGGCGCGAGCGTTGAGCAAAAGCCCTGCGTAGGAGGCCTGACGAGCCTTGACGCGCTCGACGACCTCGGCCCATTTGCGCTGGAGCTCGCCGGCGTCCTCAACCGCGGGGGTCTCGGCAGCACCGGCGGCGGCAACCTGGGCGGCATTGTTGGACTGGGGCTTAGGTGCCGGAGCGGTGGCAGGCGCGGGGGCCGCAACGGGCTGAGGCGTCGGAGCCGGCGCAGGCTGAGGCGCAGGCGCTGCAGGCTTGGAAGCTGACACGGACGCAGAACGGGGCGCAGGCTGAGCCGCCGGAGCGGCAGTACCACGGTCCCAAGGCATACCGCCCTGGCGCGCGGACGTAGCAGCGGGGGCAACGGATGCCGCCGGAGTGGCAGCACGAGCGCCCGAAATGAGCGTCGGCTGTTGGGCAGCAGCGGGTACGGATGCTGCAGGCGCGGCGGCCTGAGCAGCAGCCACGCTCGCCGGCACGGCGCCGTTGGCAACCATGGCCTCCAGACGCGCCACGCGCTCGGCCAATGCCTCAATCGTTAAATCAGCCTCGGGACGTGCCAGACGCGTGCAGGCAATCTCGAGCACCAGGCGCACGTCGCTCGCGCCCCTCATCTCCAGTGCGGCATCGTCGAGCACCGTCAGCACACGGGCCAGGCGGTCGGCAGGATGCTCGCCAAAGGCAGCGGCCTCGGCAGCAAGCGCCTCGGCCTGCTCGGCACCGCCCTCAAACAGCTCGGCACGGGCACCGGCAACGCAGGCAACGTACACATCACGCACATGCGCCACCAGGTCGCGCGTCAGCTCCAGCAGGTCGTTTCCTTCCTCAACCTGCGCACGGATCAGTCCATAGAGCTCGGCAACATCACGATTAGCAATGGCGCGCGCAAACTCGCCCAGAATCTGGTCCGAGACTTCGCCCAAAAGCGAGCGGGCATCGTCCGCATGCACGGTGCCGTTGCCGAAGACGCTCAGCTGCTCCAGCGTGGAGAGCGCATCGCGCATGCCGCCCTTGGCATGGCGCGCCACGATAGCCAGCGCCTCGTCGTCGTAATCGAAGCCCTCCTGCTCGCACACGTATGCCAGGCGATGCTCAATATCCTCGTTGCCGATACGATGGAAATCGAAACGCTGGCAGCGCGAGAGGATGGTCTCCAGAATCTTTTGCGGGTCGGTGGTGCACAGCACAAAGATCACGTGTGCCGGCGGCTCCTCAAGCGTCTTGAGCAGCGCGTTGAACGCCGCCGTCGTGAGCATGTGGACCTCGTCGATGATATAGATCTTGTACTTGCCGCGCACCGGGGCAAAGTTGACGGAGTTGATGATCTCCTCGCGCACGTTGTCCACGCCGGTACGGCTTGCGGCATCGAGCTCGTAGACATCCGGGTGGTTGCCCTCGGCAATGAGCTCGCACTCCTCGCAAGTACCGTCAGGCATGCAACCGCTTGCACCCTCGGTGCGCGCCGCCTCGGCATTGCGGCACAGCAGCGCCTTGGCCAGAATGCGCGCCATGGTGGTCTTGCCCGTGCCGCGCGGTCCGCAGAACAGGTAGGCGTGGGACAGGCGCCCCTCGGTGATGGCGTGCTCGAGCGTCGAGACGATATGCTGCTGGCCCACCACGGAGTCAAAGGTGAGCGGGCGATACTTTCGGTACAACGATTCCATGGGTGCTCCCCCGGGTATACTGAGTCTTGTTGCCGCGGCGGCCATGCGGTCGCACGGCATACTGCATTCCATAATAACCCGTACGGCGAGCCCGCCGCGATAGGAGTCCAAAGAGCATGGCAGACGCAGAGAGCAACCTCGTTCCCTCCGAAGCAGCCGACCAGGTCGAGGTCGCGCTCGAGGAGCAGGCCGCAGCCGACGACGGCATCCTGTACCTCAACGAGTACCAGTACGAAAACGACCTGGTCACCGACTTCGCCCGTCTGGTCGCCTCGCCCAGGCGCCGTGGCTCGCTGTATGTCGCCGCCGCGATTGCCGCGCTCATCGGCATCGGCATGCTGGTGGCCGGCGGCAACTGGATCAAGTTTGGCGTCGTGTTGATCGTGTTCGGCGCCTTTTTGGCCTGGTGGAGCAAGAACCTTCACCACACGCTCGCCCGCGACTTTATCGATGCCGTCGAGGCAGACGAGTCCATGGGCGGCCGCTACCGCCGCGTAGCCGCCAACGAGAACGGCCTGATGGTCTGGGGCAAGAGCGGCAAGTCGCAGTTCTTCCCGTTTGAGAAGCTCGACCACGTACTCGACGGCGAGCGCATCTTTGTGGCCATGTTCGCCGACCAGGGCGTGACGATCCCTAAGGACACCTTCGTCCGTGGCGATGCCGAGCAGTTTGGCACCTTCCTTAAGGCACGCATCAACAAAAAACTCCGCATCGAGACCAAGCACAAGAAAATGAAGGCCGAGAAGGCCGCCGCCGAGGCCAAGCAGGGCGACAAGCCCCAGGAGACCAAGCGCAAGCAGAAGAAGAACAAGAAGAAGCGCTAAGGCCAAGCCAGACAGGCAACCTCACATCCCGCTATCCTCCCCATGCACCCGAGCGTGCTACACTAGCAGCATCTATGCCACCGCGAACGGCTCGGCCCCGCGCCCGCCGCTCGCAAACGAACTTTAAACGCACGAGGGTTGGCCATGCCGCTTTTCTCGCAACATACCGCCCGGTTCTCGCCGGACGTTCCTTTGGAGGGCACCAGCTCTCGCGAGCTGCTCAAGCGGTACCAGCCGCTCGAGACACTTGCGACCGGCGGTTTTGGCTCCATCGAGATCTGCCGCGACACGCACCTGCGCCGCCGCGTCGCCATTAAACGCATCCCCCTTATCAACGGTGCTGGCATGCCCGCCAGCGACATCATGGATGTCCTGCGCGAGGCGCACACTGCCGCCATGCTTCAACATCCCAACATCGTGCAGGTCATCGACTTTACGCACGACACAGCCTATGCCTACCTGGTTATGGAATATGTCGATGGCATGTCGCTGGCCGAGTTTTTGCACCGCGTGGACGGCCACTCACTTACCTTTGACGAGGCCGCGGCCATTGCCGATGCCCTGGGCCAGGCGCTCACCTTCGCTCATAGTAATGGCGTACTCCACCTGGACATTAAGCCCGCCAACGTGCTCATCGACCACTCGGGCAATGTAAAGCTCACCGACTTTGGCATGGCGCGACTGTCGTCCGCCGGTGGCTTTGGCGGCTCACGCGGCGGCACCATCGGCTACATGCCGCCCGAGCAGCTCGATATCGAGACCGGCACGGTCGACGAGCGCGCCGATGTCTTTGCCCTCGCCTGTGTGATCTACGAGGGCCTGTGCGGCAGCGCTCCCTTTATGGCGGCCACGCCCGCCGACTCGCTCGACCGCATCATCGGCGGCGCCACCTATCCCAGCGAGCTGATACCACACTTTCCCCCGGGAGCCGAGGCTGCGCTCATGAGCGCGCTCTCCCCCATGCCGCAGGACCGCCCCAACAGCATCGAGGCATTTTGCGACCAACTCCTTGCCGGTCTGGGCAGCGTGCGCGAAGGCCGTCGCAGCCTGGAGCAAATGGTTGGCGAACTTTCGGATGACGAGCAGGAGCTCGACGATATCGAGCCGTCGCACTACGAGGACGACGCCATCGAGGTCGACCCCGCACTCGGCTGGGCGGGCACGCGCTGGAGCCATGCGCGCGACTACGCCATGCGCGCTATCTCGGCGCTAACGTGCGGCACCTTTAGCTTTTTACTGATGCAAACGGCCGGGGTCGCGGCGCTTCCCGGCCTGGTCATTGCGGCCATCGCGATCGGAGCGGCGGCTGGCCTGGCCCCCCAGATTGGCTCGGCCATCTCGGCTGTGGGCTTTTTGGTGCTCATGGCCAACGCCACCATGCAGGCACAGGGCATCCTGTCGATGCTGCCCGTCGCGGTGATCTTTGCCGCCGCCATGTCCGGTTGGTGGATCGCCTGGGGTCGCACCGAGACTGCCGCGAGCGCCACGCTCACCTGTGCACTCGCGCTTGGCTGTCTGACCGGCAATACCTTCCTGGCAGCTGGGGTCGCCGCCGGCGTCGCGTCATTTTGGCTCGGCCCGGCAAGCGCCGCCGCGGCAACGGGCATGGGCGCGCTTTTTGCCCGTCTGGCCACGGTCGCGCTTTCAGCCGGAGGCGTGCTGGGACTCGGTAACGTTGCCGCAGCGCTGGGAGACCCGCTCCTTTGGGCTGCCTTTGTGCTGGTCGCGGCAACTGCCGCAGCGTCATCCGCGCTGCTCAATGCCCATGCCAAGCGTGCCGATCAGGGCTCAAACCTTGCCGCAATCGCCGCCATCGCTGTCACCGGCATCGGCTGCGCAGCGGCGTCCTGTCTTGCACACCATATGGAAATTGCCAGCCTTGCAGCCGCGGTCGTCGCCAAGGCGGCGGTTGCGGGAACCCTATCCTCTATAATCGTTGGGATATGCCTATATTTGCTCGGATACCAAAGAACCTATACGGAGAGTGATCTTTCGTGAACTTCCTGAACATCTTCGAGGACCACGTGGCCGGCATCTTCGGTGCCACCCGTGCCCCGTTCTCCTTTAAGAAGCTTGCCAAGCAGGCCGCTCGCGACATGGAGGATCAGACTCTGGTGATTAACGGCGTCAACACGGCGCCGGCACTCTATACCATCCTTATCGCCGCCGACGACGATCCCATGCTCGCCCCGTTCTACCCCGAGCTTTCGCGCGAGGTCCGCGAGTTTGTGAAGGCGCAGGCCGAAAAGCGCCGCTATGTCTTTGTCGGCGAGCCCCTCGTGCGCTTTATGATCGATCCGCAGCTGCGCGCCGGCAAGTTCTCGGTCTTTGCCGAGAACGTCGATGCCCCCACGCTCGGCCGCCTGTACGAAGAAGAGCGCGCCTATCAAAACGGTCTGGGCCAAAACAACTCCGCGGCAAGCCGTGCCGCCAGCGCCCCGCGCGCCGGCCAGCAGCAGTTTGCTGCCCCGCAGCAGCAGCGCCCCGCCGCCATGCCCCAGCAGCAGCCGACGCCTCGCGCCGCCGCTCCCGACCCGCTTGCCGTGGCAGACCCCTTCGCGCCTAGCGTCCCCGACCCCGCCGCAGCACCCATCCCGGTGCCGCAGACCGTCTCGCGCGACGCGCTTGCCGGCATGGGCGGAGCCGCCGCGACCGGTGCCGCCGTGGGCCTAGGCGCCGCAGCCGGCATCGCCTCCAACATGGCGAGCACTCGCGCCCCGCAGCGCCCGCTCGCCCAGCTCGTCGACGTCGTGAGCGGCGAGAGCCATAGCATCACCTCCGCACAGGTGACTATCGGTCGCGAGCGCTCGGTTTCCGATATTGCCCTGCGCGACCCCAACGTGTCGCGCCGCCACGCCCAGCTCACCTTTACGGGCTCGGATTGGTCGATCGAGGACCTCAATTCCACCAACGGCACGCTCGTCAACAACCGCCGCATTACGCGCTGCCCGCTGCGCAACGGCGATCTGCTGACGTTTGGCCTGAGCACCTTTGAATTTAGGGGATAGTCTCTTATGAACATCGATATCGTCCTTTTTGCAGGCCGCATCGTCCTGGTCGCCCTGCTCTATATCTTCCTGTTCGCCGTCATGAAGACCGGCGTGGGACTTGTGCGCGGACAGCGCCGCGACTCGGCTATCTGGACGATCGATGTGGACAAGGGTCCGCGCGGTATCCGCGGCATCCACGTAGACATGCTCGGCCCCGTCATCGTCGGTCGCTCGCCATCTTCGGACATCTGCATCAACGAACCGTTCGTCTCGGCCTCGCATGCGCGCTTTTCGCTGCAGGGCCCGGCGCTCATCATCGAAGACCTCAACTCGCTTAACGGCACGCTCGTCAACGGCCGCCAGCTTGTGGAGCCCGCAACGCTGCGCGAGGGCGACGAAGTCCAGATTGGCGACGTGGTCATGAAGGTGAACCGTCGATGATCGACGAGGAGAACAAGTCCGCGACTATGACCGAGGCACCGGCTGCCGCCACAGCTGCGCCGGCCCACGCCGCTCCGGCGGGCTCCGCACCCGTGGAACCCGAGGACACCGTGTTCTCCCTGCCTCTTTCGCATGTAACGCATGATATTTCGGATCTCGCCGATAACGAGGACGAAGAGGATACCGTAGCGGCGCCCATCGGCGCACATGCCGCGGAACAGCCCACAGCGCCCGAAGCAACCCCGGCGCCAGCTCACTTTGCAGAGCCTGTCGCCGCGGCAATCAACGAGAGCGCTGCGGTGTTTGCGGCACCCGAGCCCGCCGCGCCGGCGTTTCCCATAGCCCCGGCATCCGAGGTTGCGCCCGTGTCTACGCCGGCGCCCGAGCCTATAGACGTCAGCCCGCAAGACGACGAGTCGACCGCCCGCGTGTCCGAGGAGCCCGACTCCCCGGACACCGGCGATTCCGAATCAAACGCCGAGACCGACACCGTCTCTCCCGGTGACACAGCCGAGATCGACGTAGCCGCCGTTGAAGCCAAGCTCAAAGACCCCGGCTCGACCATGAGCTTTGAGCCCCTGACCGAGGAGCGCATCGAGACCGACTCGACCTATGATGCCGGCACCACCACGCAACTCATGTGGGGTGCCCGCTCCGACGTTGGCTGTGTGCGCCCGCACAATGAGGATTCCTACCTGGTGCAGTCGCCGCTCTTTTGCGTATGCGACGGCATGGGCGGTCACGCCGCCGGCGAGGTAGCCTCTTCCATCGCCGTCGAGACTATTGCCAAGACGGCCCCGCAGTCCGCCGACGCAGCACGCCTGGCGGCAGCCGTCGAGGCAGCTAACGCCGCCGTAATCGAGGCGGCCCTGAACGGCCTAGGCAAGCCCGGCATGGGCTGCACAGCCACTTGCGCCTATATCGAAAACGACACGCTCGCCATCGCCCACGTGGGCGACTCTCGCGCCTACCTGCTCCACGAGGGCACGCTCATCCGCGTGACCCGCGACCACTCCTACGTGGAGGAGCTCGTGGACGCCGGCGAGATCACGGCAGACGAGGCTCGCGTCCACCCCAACCGTTCGGTCATCACCCGTGCGCTGGGCTCAGACCCCGCCATGTATGCCGACCACTTCACTCTGCATATCGAGGAAGGCGACCGCCTGATACTGTGCTCTGACGGCCTTTCGAGCATGATTCCCGATAGCGATATCGAGAACATCGCCACGCAGTCCTCAACCGCGCAAATCTGCGTTGACAACCTAGTGGACGCGGCGCTTGCCGCCGGCGGCCACGACAACGTGACCGTAGTAGTCGTTGACCTGGTTGACGATGGCGTTATGCGCGAGGCGCAACGCGTGCGTCGCCGCAACGTCACCATCGGCGTCGTCTTAGGTCTCGTCTTGGTGCTGGCGGCTGCCATCTGGGCCTACACGGGTGTCACCGGCTCGTACTACCTGGGTACCTACCAGGGCAATGTCGCCGTCTGGCGCGGCCTTCCCGGCAAGCCGCTCGGACTCAAGCTTCACTGGCTCGAAAGCGAAACCAGTATCAAGCTGTCCGACCTGCCCGAAGACACGCAAAACCGCCTCAAGGCGGGTATTCCGCAAACAAGTGTCGACGATGCGCAGGACACGATATCCAAGTACCGCCACCAGATCGACGAGGAGCAGACCCGCCAGGTGATCGACGCGCAAACGATTCGCGACAACACCGACCAGAGATCGACCTCCGAATCAGATTCCGAGAAAACCGCCGAACAGTCCGCCGAGGCCGAAGCCTCCGATAAGAATTAGAAAGGGAGTGCCGCTTATGAGTCGCCGCAACACCGAACTGCTCTTGCTCATCGCCTCGGCGTTCCCCGTCATCCTGCTGTATGCGATGTACGTGCTCACCGCGGGCGCCGCCATCTCCTTTGAGACGCTCGCCGTGCCGATCGGCCTCTTTGCCGCCTTCGCCGCGGCACATATCGCCGTGCGCATCTTGGCGCCCGGCGCCGACCCCGCCATCCTACCCATCGTATTTATACTTTCGGGCATCGGCATCACGTTCGTGACACGCCTCGCCCCCGCTCTCGCCATCTCACAGCTCATCATCCTGTTTGTCTCGGTGGCCCTGATGGTGGGAACGCTCGCACTGGTCAAAAACCTCGACGTGGTCATGCGCTACAAGTACACCTTTGGCATCATCGGCATCATCCTGCTGATGCTGCCCATCTTTATCGGCACCACGATCTCGGGCTCCAAGCTGTGGATTCGCATCGCGGGCTTTACCATCCAGCCTGGCGAGTTCGCCAAGGTCTTTATCGTGCTGTTCCTGGCCGGGTACCTGGCCGAGAACCGCGAGCTGCTCTCCATCTCCAACCGCAAGATCCTGGGCTTTAAGATCCCTCGCCTGCGACTGCTGCTGCCGCTGTTTGCCGTGTGGGGTGTGTGCCTGCTCGTCGTCGTCTTCGAACGCGACCTGGGTTCGGCCGTGCTGTTCTACACCATCTTCTTGCTGATGCTCTACGTTGCCACGGGGCGCTTTTCGTATGTCGTTATCGGCCTTGCGCTCTTAGCCGTTGGAGCTGTGGGCGCCTACAAGTTCCTGTCTCACGTTCAGGTGCGTTTCCAGGTTTGGGTCGATCCGTTTAAGGACGCCCAGGGCCAGGGCTACCAGATCGTCCAGTCGCTCTTCTCGCTTGCCGATGGCGGCCTGGTCGGTGTTGGCATCGGCAACGGCATGGCCAACAACATCCCCGTCGTCGAGTCCGACTTTATCTTTTCGGCTATCGGCGAGGAGATGGGCCTTTTGGGCGGCGGCGCCGTGCTCATCCTGTTTATGCTTTTTGCCGTGCGTGGCCTCACCACGGCTGCCCGCGCTAAATCCGACCTTGCCGCCTTTAGCGCCACCGGTCTTACGGCAGCCATCAGCTTCCAGGCCTTCTTGATCGTTGGCGGCGTAACCCGCCTGATCCCGCTGACCGGCGTCACCCTGCCCTTTATGAGCCAGGGCGGCTCCTCGCTGCTGGCAAGCTTTATCATCGTCGCGCTCCTGCTGCGCGCCGGTGACGAGGCGACCGGACGCGAGGCCGAGCTTACCGGCACCGGCACCATGGCCGCCATCACCGATGATCAGGTCGCATCTGCCGCCGCCCCGACGGGCACGCGCTTTGCCACCTCGTCTTCCTACGGCAGCGGCAGCCATTCCGTCGGCTCGCGCATGCGCCGTCGCCTGCTCGACACGCCTGAATCCGGTGTGCTCGGCCGCGTTGCGCTCGCCAACCGTCTAACCCGTGCGGTGCTCGCCTTTACGGCGCTGTTCGCCATCCTTATCGGCAACCTCACCTATGTCCAGGTCATTAAGGCCAAGGACTATCAGGACATGCCGACCAACAACCACACCATCGCCCGCTCCAAGTACATCCAGCGCGGCTCCATCATCACGTCCGACGGCGTGACGCTGGCCGAGTCGCTGCAGCAGGAGGACGGCACCTACGTACGCTCCTACCCCAACGGTAACCTGGCAGCGCACGTGGTTGGCTACGTGAGCCAGCAGTATGGCACCACCGCCATCGAGAGCGTCATGAACGACACGCTCACCGGTTCTAAGGACTACTCCAGCTGGAACAACGCCATCGCGTCGCTCGCGGGCCAGACCCAGCCGGGCAACACCGCCAAGCTCACCATCGACTCGCGTATCCAGACGGCGGCCGAGCAGGCACTCAAGGGCTTTAAGGGCGCTGTAGTGGTCATCGACCCGCGTACCGGCGCGGTACTCGCATGTGCCAGCTCGCCCACCTACGACAACACCAACATCGACGCCCTGCTGCAGGCGGGCGGCGGCGAGGACGGCTCCATGTACAATCGCGCCATGGACGCGCTGTACACGCCGGGCTCCACGTTTAAGGTCGTTACGCTTTCCGCGGCACTCGAGACCGGTACCGCCAGCCTTACCAGCACCTACCAGGCGCCCGGCTCCATGGACATCGGCAACGCACCGGTCACCAACTATGCCAACGAGAGCTACGGCACCATCAGCCTGCAGCAGGCCTTTGCCGTGTCCTCCAACGTCGTCTTTGGCCAGGTGGCAAACGAAGTTGGCGCAAACACGCTCGTGCAGTTTGCCAACGCCTTTGGCTACGGCCAAAAGCTCGGCCAGGACCTGACCTCCGCGGCCTCCATCATGGCCGACCCGTCGCTCATGACCGAGTGGGAGACCGCCTGGGCCGGCGCCGGCCAGCCTGTCGGCATGGACCACACGCCCGGGCCGCAGACCACCGTCATGCAAAACGCCGTGATTGCCGCCGCCATCGCTAACAGTGGCGTGGTCATGGACCCGTACTTTGTAGCCCAGGTACTCGCCCCGGACGGAACTGTGGTCAAGACCACGCAGTCCCGCTCGCTGGGTCAGGCCGTCAGCTCCGCCACGGCCGACCAGGTCAAGCAGGCCATGCTCGCCGTCGTCCAGTCCGGTACCGGCACCGATGCCCAGGTCCCCGGCGTCAAGGTCGCCGGCAAGACCGGCTCGGCCGAGACCGGCGGCACCAACGTCAACTCGATGTTCGTTGGCTTTGCACCTTACGATTCACCCACGGTCGCCATCTCGGTGGCCTTGGAGGATTACGACAAACACGACGTCAAGGCGGCCAAGATTGCCGGCATCGTCCTGACCGCGGCGCTCGCCGCACAGGGAGCGTGATGCCCATGATCGAATCGGACACCCGAGGCGCGCCGCGGCCGAAGAGTTAGCGGCAACGCGCCACACGGCCCCAGCGGCCACATCGTAGGTACTACACACATCGTTGAGCGAATAGTTATGTTAGGAGCAGGAATGGAACAGAGGGTCCTCGGGGGAAGATACCTCCTCAAGGATAAGGTGGGGACAGGCGGCATGGCGACCGTCTACCGTGCACAGGACCAGGTCCTCGACCGCACGGTTGCCGTCAAGATCATGCTACCGCAGTATGCTGGCGACGCAACCTTCGCCGCACGCTTTAAGCAGGAGGCCCAGGCAGCAGCCGGTCTCTCCTCCCCCTATATCGTGGGCGTCTACGATTGGGGCAAGGACGGCGACACCTATTACATCGTCATGGAGTACCTGCGCGGTACCGACCTTAAGAGCGGCATCAAGAGCCACGGCGCCCTCGACCCCAAGAAGGTCGCCCAGATCGGCTCGCAGATCAGCTCCGCGCTTTCGGTCGCTCACAAGCATGAGATCATCCACCGCGACATTAAGCCGCAGAACATCATGGTGCTGCCCGACGGCAACATCAAGGTGATGGACTTTGGCATCGCGCGCGCCAAGAACAGCCACCTCACGCAAGACAACAACGTGCTGGGAACCGCCCACTACGTCAGCCCCGAGCAGACCCGCGGTCAGGACCTCGGCCCCACCTCGGATATCTACTCGCTGGGCGTCGTGATGTACGAGTGCGCCACCGGCCGCGTGCCCTTTGACGGTGATGACGCCATCTCGGTCGCACTCAAGCAGGTCAACGAGCTGCCTATTCCGCCGAGCCAGATCAACTCCGGTGTCGACGCCGACCTTGAGCGCATCATCCTCAAGTGCATGGAGAAGGACCCGGCAAACCGCTTCCAGACCGCTGACGAGCTGCGTCAGGTGCTCAACAGCTACCTGTCCGGTCGTGCCGTCAACATCTCGGAGCCCACGCGCATCATCGGTGCCCCCGGCGAGCTTGGCGCCACCAAGACTCGCGAGCTTTCCGATCAGACGCGCGCCATGGTGCGTCCCGTCTCGGGCGTGAGCGGCCAGAATACCGGCCGTAGCTCGGTTTCGGGTTCCACCGGCTCCTACGAGGTCGAAAAGCCCAAATCCAACAAGAACAAGATCATCGCCGCCGTGGTGGCAGCCGTTGCCGTCATCGGCATCGTGGTGGCCTTTGCCACAGGACTCTTTGGCGGCGAGCAGGTCACCGTTCCCGATGTACTGGGCAAGGACCAGCAGACTGCCGTCGAACTGATCAAGGAAGCCGGCCTCGAGGTCGGCACCATCGACCAAAGCTACAACGACGATGTCGACGAGGGCAAGGTCGCCGAGCAGACGCCCAACGGCAACACCAAGAAGGCCAAGGGCACTAAGGTGAACCTGGTAATCTCCAAGGGCCCCAAGCCCTCCGAGAAGGTTGAGGTTCCCCGGCTTGTCGGCCTGACCAAGGACCAGGCAGAAGCCGCGCTGGCAAGCGTTGGCCTGAAGGGCAACGCCTCCGAGGAGGCCAACGAGGCCGATGAGGGCCAGGTCTTTGAGCAGGGCACCGAAGCCGGTAAGGAAGTCGCGAAGGGCACGACCATCTCGTACAAGGTCTCCAGCGGCCCGGATACCACGTCCGTCCCCGACCTGACCGACATGACCGAGGCCCAGGCGCGCAACGCCCTCGATATGGCAGGCTTTGGCGTCGACGTGAGCTACCAGGAGAACGACTCAGTTACCGAGGGAACCGTGATCAGCTGGAACCCCAGCGGCAAGCAGAAGCCCGGCGCCACGATTACCGTCGTCATTGCCAAGAAGTCCGGCAAGGCCAGCGTTCCGGGTAACCTGTACGGCAAGAGCATCTCCGCCGCCGTCACCGCGCTCAACAACGCCGGGTTCTACAACATCGCGTTCTGCGACCAGAACGGCAACCCCGTGAGCGGCAACGAAAACGCCACCGTTACGGGCGTCTCCCCCACCGGCAAGCAGTCCACCGACAACACGATTACGCTGACGGTTTCGATTTCTGGCTCGGGTTCGGGCTCTGGCTCGGGCACGAGCACGGGCGACGATTCTGGTACGACCAACTAGTCGCCGCCCCACCGCCCATTACGGCTCCCGCCGCAAACATATTCGCTCACAGGCGCCCGCTTGCTCCCCCAGCAAGCGGGCGCTTCGTTTTTGACATGACATGAACCAGAAGAGCCCGGTACCGTGGCGGTGTACCGGGCTCGACAAATCTCTGGTGCCCCCGGGCGGATTCGAACCGTCGACACCCGCTTTAGGAGAGCGGTGCTCTATCCCCTGAGCTACGGAGGCATGCTGTACTAGTGTAGCAGATTTACGCCGCTGTAATGCAACGTATAGCCACTCTTCGAAGTTGCGGTGGAACAGCCCTCCGGAAAGTGCGTCCCACTATCCAGGCAAATTCTGGGTCAGACTTTCCCCATGAGACTTCGCTGGGAAACTGTGACCCAGAATTTCGGCTCGAAACGGGACACGGTTTCCCAAACGACCCCGTTCCGGAAACTACATCCCGGAATCGACGCTCGAACTGGGATGCACTTTCCCGATCGAGCCACATGGGAGACTGCGCCCCACTTTGAGGGGGCGCTCTTTAATGACTACTTGCCTTTGTGGAAAAGGTTTTTGATAACGGAGGGGATGCTCTTGGCGCCCTTGGCCGTCACATCGATAAAGTCGGGCGAACGCACGAGCTTATCCTCGTCGACGTACTTACGGACCGCGCGAAGCGTCTCTTTATCGTCGCGCGTCGAAAACGTAAAGTGGCCGTTGTCCTTGGTGAAGATAGCAAAACGCGTAATCTTCTTGGTGCCGCGCAAAACCTCGGCGGCAATATAGTCGACCTCGTCCCACGGGATTTGGATATAATCCTCGGGATTACGCTCGTTATAGTACTCAAACGCCTTATTGCCCACCATCACGTTACCGTGACTGGTAAGCCCCATCAGGCAGGTTGCCGGCGTTGCCAGATCGACCGTGCTGTTCTGAGATTGCGCCATACGCGCCTCGCCCTCCAAATAAAACAATCGGACCGCATCCAGTGTACCCACCGGGTGCGGTCCGTTTCAATGGCTCAAAAGCCCTTGCCTAGCAACTCTCGGTCTTAAGCCGAAGCGTGCTTACATGAAGCCGCAGACGCGACCGATGATGCCGACGGCGAAGAGAGCCAGGATGATGACGATCGGGCTGACCTTCTTCTTGAGGAGCTTGCAGACCAGAAGGGTCAGGCACACGGCGGCAAGGCCGGGGATGAGCTGATCGAGGTTGGCCTGAAGCGTGGTGACCTTCACCGGGTCGAGTGCGTTGGCACCGACAGAGCTGTACATCGTCAATGCCTGCTTGATGCCCTCAGAACCGGCGGGCAGGTTGGCCCAGTCGATATAGGCGCCAGCGGACTGCGTGACCTTGGAGACGACCGGGGTGAAGGAGATGGACACCCAGCGCTCGACCAGGGCGCCGATGATGAACATACCCAGGATGGAAGCACCCTCGGTGACCTTGCCCATCAGACCGCCGGAGAGGTCCTTGGCGATGGAGGAGCCGACCTTGTAGCCAAACTCCTGCGTGTACCACAGGAAGGCGTAACGGATGATGTTCCACGCGAAGAAGAACAGCAGCGGACCGGCGATGCTGCCGGACAGGGCCAGGGAAGCGCCCAGTGCACCCAGAATCGGGCGAAGGGTGAACCAGAAGGCGGGGTCGCCGACGCCGGCGAGCGGGCCCATCATACCGACCTTGACGCCCTGAATGGCGACGTCGTCAATCGGAGCACCGTTGGCGCGCTCCTCCTCGAGGGCGAGGGTAACGCCAATGACGGGGGCGGAAACATAGGGGTGGGTGTTATAGAACTCCAGGTGGCGCTTAAGAGCGGCAATCTGGTCATCCTTGCTGGTGTAGAGCTTCTTGATCGCAGGGATCATTGCGAAGCACCAGCCGCCGTTCTGCATACGCTCGTAGTTCCACGAGCCCTGAAGGAACTGATGACGGAAGCAAACCTTCTTACGGTCAGCCTTGGTGAGCTGAATCTTGTTCTCTGCCATATGTATCACTCCCCTCCTACTCGTAATCGTTCAGAATGTCGCCGAGCGGGTCACCGGAGCCACCGCCCATGCCGCCACCCTGCTTGGCCAGATCCTTAAGGCCAAGGTAGATGAGGGCAAGGGAGATGCCGATGAGGCCAAGGGCGATCAGCGTGAGCTGAGGGATGGCAGCAAGGACAAAGCCGAGGATGAAGAACGGCCAGGTCTCCTTGGTGGCCATCATGTTGATGACCATGGCGTAACCGACGGAAGCGACCATGCCGCCGCCGACAGCCATGCCGCCGGACAGCCAATCGGGCATAGCGTTAAGCGCGTTGGTAACGGCCTCGGCCGGGATGATGCACAGAAGTACTGCCGGGATGGCGATACGAACACCCTGCATGAGGATGCCGGCGTACTGCCAACGCTCGATGCCGGCGAAGTCGCCCTTCTCGGCGCAGGCGTCCATGGCGTGAACCATAGCGGTAGCCAGGGTACGGCAGATCATGGTCAGGAACAGACCAGCGACCGACAGCGGGACGGCGACGGCGATGGCGGCGGTAACGGCCTTGGCCGAATCGGTGGCGCCACCGTTGAGGGCGAGCACCATGATGATCGAAGAAGCGACCGAGGCCAGAGCGGCGTCAGGCGCGACGGCGGCGCCGACGTTAGCCCAGCCAAGGGCCATCATCTGGAGCGAACCGCCCAGGAGGATGCCCTCCTGAAGGTGACCGGTTACGAGACCGATAAGCGTGCATGCCACGAGCGGCTGATGGAACTGGAACTCATCCAGAACGCCTTCCATACCGGCAAGCAACGCGACAATCGCAACAAGCAGAATAGTGATTGCAGACATGTATCGGACCCTCCTTTACTATGCTTGAGCGGCCAGTTCGGCCTTAGCTTTCTTCAACATGGCGTCGAGATCCTCGGAGGAATCCGAAGGAACCTTGCGGACCTCGAACTTGACGCCCTTGGCCTTGAGAGCCTCGATGGTCTTGACATCGTCATCGCCCATGGCGACGGCGTTAGTGACGACGACCTTGCCCTTGGAGTGGGCCATGGAACCGATGTTGGCTTCCTTGATGTCGACGCCGGCCTCGATGGCCCTGAGCAGATCCTGCGGGTTCTCGAACAGCAGCATCGCCTTGGTGTCGCCAAAGCGCGTGTCCTTGACGACCTCGGCCATCTTCTTGATAGGCACGACGTTGGCGTGGACTCCCGGAGGGGCAGCCTGCTCGATCATGGTCTTGCGGAGCTCGTCGTGAGCAACGCCGTCGGAGACCACGATGATGCGGTTGGGGTTGATCTGCTTGGTCCACGTGGTGGCCACCTGACCATGCAGCAGGCGCGTGTCGATACGGACGTGGGCGATCTTGATGTGCCCGTCGCCGATCACCGTTCCCGGAGGAATGGCACCCGCAGGAGCAGCGGCGGCCGCAGCCGGCTTCTTCTCCTCGGGCTCCAGAGACTCGGGCTTGACGCGCACGCCGGCCTTAGCCTCAGTCACGAGATGTTTTGCGATCGCATGTGCAGTGTTCTTTGCGTCAAAGCGCTGCGAATATGCCTCGATGAGCATAGGCAGGTTGACACCGGTGACGATAGCCCAGGAATCGTGGCCCTCGATGAGCCCGCTGATCTGGTTGAACGGCGTGCCGCCCCACAGATCAACGAGGAAGAGCACCTGCTCCTGGTCCTCGAAGGAAGCGATTGCCTCCTCGACCTTGGCACGGAAGTCGTCGGGGCCCATGCTCGGCTCGAGCGAGACCACGGCAACAGACGGCTGATCGCCAAAGACCATCGAGCCCGTCTGCTTGATTCCAGCCGCCAAGTCACCATGGCTAGCAAGAACAATACTTACCATCACATAACCTCCTTTTTGTCTACGTAATTCCTACACGACAGTTATGGAGTATAGCTGCAAATACAGCAGAATTGTTTGAAAAACTGCAAAAGGTAGCATTATTTGTTTAAACGTTGATTCTCATTTTCATTGCAACAGCCTCAGGACTCAGCGCAACGCGTTGC
>OGCQ01001449.1_pt1 | contig 28992 bp, 27 predicted proteins | sample 1570161 | NCBI WGS metagenome assembly OGCQ01 (sample SAMEA4384402, study PRJEB24528) | human gut metagenome
ATTTTTGGTGAAAATTAAACGATCCAAATTGGTTATCTTTAAATTACCACTATCAGGAGAATGTACTAGGTACGACATTTCAAAAATATATGGGGTTCTATGATTCTAAAATTGCACCATATAAAATCCACTATGATAAGATTCTCTATGTTGAATTTTTAAATCGTGCAACTGTACTTCACTTTTTAAATGGAGTACAAATAAAAACAAGTTACCCCTTGAAATATTGGATTGAAAAATTAACAGAATATGGCTTTGCGCAACCTTACAAGTGTTATGTGGTAAATCTTAAATATATTTCTGGTATTAGTAAAGATGAAAGAGATCTTTTCTTATCGAACAAGGAGAAAATTCCTTTGTCAAAATTTTATAAAAAGACCTTTATTGACAATTATTATAGATTTTTATTTAAATCATTATGATGTTCATATCAGTATCTTTAAATTTATTGTTTTTAACACTTTTTATCAGGTCTTTTAGTGAATTCAAAAACAATAAATTTGTCTTGCCAACATACGTAACAGTAGTTTTAATTCAGTGGTATTTAAATCAGAATGGGATGACATTTCATAGTCGGTGGATTATTCTACTTTTGAATCTATGTTACATTGTGTTTATGTACAAAGGTAAAATATCAAAAAAATTGATTTACTTTATTTTTGTTTATTTTATTTTTGCGATTTCAGAATTAGTATCGATTCTACTTTTAGAAATTTTTAATGTTGTTAGTATACCAATAGATGTACATTCATCTACATATTTAATTGTGATTTTAACAACACAGATTATTTCGTATACAATAGGATTTACATTATCAAAGTTCTATCATGATAAGAATACAATCAAGTTTACATACATTGTGTTGCTTCCGGTTATTTTCCTTTTAGGGATTGCTTTATGTTACAAAGATTATCGTGAAATCCTACAGAAGAATCAAATATTCTTGAATGTTTTCTTCTTTTTAACAATTCTAATCTTCATTTCATTTTTAATTCAATATGGCTTTATTCACAATTTACAGATTAAAGAAGAACTGAAATTAGAAAAGATGGAGAATGAATTTAATGCTATAAAATTTGATATGATGGATAGAAACTATAAATCGAATTTTAATTTCATGCATTCGTTGCTGCATGAAATCACGACATTAAAAAGCAGGATCGAAAAATCTGAAAATCAGACAGAATATGCACAAAGTATAGATGCAATAGAAAAAATTGTATTGGAAAACTTTAATCAGATTTATTCGAATAATATCGCAATGTCTGTAGTTTTAAATGAATACAAAAGTAAATTAGAAAATAAACACATAAAACTTTCGATGAATCTTCCAACAGATATTTTTTCAAATATTAAATATGATGAACAAATCAATTTGTATCTATGCTTATTTGATGTGGTCTGTGAAAAAATTAAAGAAAATAGTGTTCTTAGTATACAAGGTTGTTCAACTAAACTACAAGATGTGATTAAAGTTGTTTTTGAATCACAAGAACAATGTGTTGAGTTTGGTAAACTATTCAAAGAATTTTCATATATTCAAACTTATTCATTTGAAGAAAATGGATATTTCAATGGACTTATCATATATAAGGAGTAGAAAAAGCATAGACTTATAATGGTGCTTACATCCTCGTAGGTACCTTTTTTTAATTCCAGTCTTTCATTTCTGTTTGAATAAGAATAAAATAAGCAAAAAAGGAGAATTCGTATGACAGAATTTTATGAACAAGTAAAAGAGAGATTGATGCGATACGCAAGAATCAATACAGAATCCGATCCACATAGTACAAGTGTTCCAACAACATCTTGTCAGCATGATTTAGCTAGTGTTATCTATGAAGAGCTTCAAGAAATTGGAGCTACAAATGTATATTATGATAAAGATACATGTGTAGTATATGGATCTTTAGAAGCGAATGTAAAAACGGGTAGAGCCATTGGTTTTGTGACACATATGGATACAGCTCCTGATGCGAGTGGTAAAGATGTGAAGCCTTGGGTGTTAGAAAACTATGATGGAAATGATATTATTTTAAATAAAGAAAAAAATATTATTATGTCACCATCTGTATTTCCCAATCTGAAACAATATATTGGTCAGGATTTGATTTTAACGGATGGTACAACACTACTTGGAGGGGATGACAAGGCAAGTATTGCAGCCGTTATGACGTTGTTGGAGTATTTAGTAAAACATCCAGAAATCAAACATAATTTTATTTCTGTCGCATTTACGCCGGATGAAGAAGTGAGTGGACTTGCTAAAAATTTAGATTTAGAACGTTTTAAATCGCCAATCGCATATACACTAGATGGAGATCATTTGGGCTATTATATGGATGAAACGTTTAATGCGAGCCTTTCAACGATTGAGATTCATGGTATTTCAGTACATACAGCCACCGCAAAAGGCATTATGAAAAATGCGGTGGATATTGGAAATGCATTCTTAAATAAATTACCGGCACTTGAAAAGCCACAATATACCCAAGGAAGAGAAGGATTTTATCATGTTGTGAGTTTTAATGGGGATTGTGAATATGCCAAGATTGAAATCAACGTTCGTGATCATGATAGCTTGCAGTTTGATATACGTAATAACACATTAAAAATGATTGTGGATATGTTAAATAAAGAGTATGGACAAGGTACCGTAAATATTACACAAAGAATTCAATATCGTAATTTAAAAGAAGTGATTGATCAAATACCATTTATGATTCCATATTTGAAACAAGCCATTGAAAGTGTAGGATTAACACCTCAAACAGAACCGTTTAGAGGAGGAACCGACGGCTCAGCCTTATCTCATAGAGGACTCCCTTGTCCTAACTTATCAGCGGGATACGAAAATGCGCATGGGCGTTTTGAGTATGTTCCCGTTCAGTCGATGGAAAAGAATGTGGAAATCTTATTGAATCTAATTGATATATATGCAAAATGTGACTGTTAAAAAGGTCACATTTTTTGGTTGCGCATAGTTTGTTTTTTTAGTATAATACACTCAGTCGCAGAGATGGTGAAATGGCAGACACGCTGTCTTCAGGCGGCAGTGCGAGAGATCGCGTGAGGGTTCAAATCCCTTTCTCTGCACCATATAAATCATGCCGACTTAGCTCAATTGGTAGAGCAACTGACTTGTAATCAGTAGGTTGTGGGTTCAATTCCTATAGTCGGCACCACTTAGTCAATATACAGCCTTAATGGCTGTTTTTTATTTTTCTTCTTGTTGTATAATGAATATAAAGAAATATGCATATCAAGGAGAAATAATAATATGAAAGAAGTATTTGAAGTGGGTCTTGATATCATTAAAAAGATTCAAGAAACACAATCGGAAAAATTAGAACAAACTGGTCATTTAATGGCTCAAGCTTTTATGGAAGGTCATAAGTTTTTCGTAAGTGGAAGTGGCCACTCCCATACAATGGCGGAAGAGATGTATGCACGTGCGGGTGGTTTCGCTTTTGTGGTTCCCATTTTGACAAGTGAACTTACGATGACGGAGCATCCGACAAAGAGTTCAAACATTGAAAGACTTAGTGGTTATGCCAAAATTTTAGTGGATTTATATGGAGTATCTTGTGGTGATGTCGTTTTGATTGCATCCAATTCTGGGCGTAATGCCTATCCAATCGAACTTGCACTTGAAGCTAAAAATCGTGGTGCACATGTAGTCGCCATCACAAGTATGAAACATACAACTGCTCAATCTTCTCGTCATTCTTGTGGAAAGAATTTGTACCAAATAGCAGATATTGTCATTGATAATTGTGGAGAAGTTGGAGATTGTGCTTTATCTATTGATGGCTTGGACGCCAAACTTTGTCCAACATCGAGTATGGCCAATTCTTTCATTGCACAATGTATTAATGTGGCATGTGCCGAATATTTGATCCAACACAACGTAGAAGTACCTGTTTTTTCTTCTTTAAACTGTGATGGTACGGAAGAAAGAAATGACAAATTATTTAAAAAGTATACGCGTATGTATTAGCGCGTATGTATTAGTATAAGGGGGCAAGGTGCTTATGAAGAAAAGAAATTTATGGATATATATATTTGGGATCACAATCATCATTATTGGATTGATTAAATTGGATACATTGATTTCTATGGTATCTATATTATGGAATGCATGTAGAGTTTTAGTGTTTGGAGCCATGATGGCTTTTGTGATTAACTTGGTTATGGCTAAGATTGAAAAGCGCTTAGGTTTTATGGAGAAGGGGAAGCGTGCAACAAGCCTACTTCTTTCTTTGATTTTAATTTTTCTTTTTGTGTATTTCTTAATTACACTCGTTGTTCCTTCCTTAAGTGAAGCCATTGGAGTGATTGTGGCTGTGTTGCCAAAGTATTTTGAGAATACACAGAAATTTTTGGTGAATTTATTTGAGAACAATCCACAGCTTGCGGAATCTATTAATAACTTAGATATCAACTGGAAAAATTTGATTCAATCCGGTATTAATGTTCTTTCAACCGGTGTTACCAATGTTGTGGGTACGACATTTAATGTTGTAACCATTATTGTGAATAGTGTATTCAATTTTGTGTTGATGTTTATTTTCGCAATCTATGTTTTATTAGAGAAGGAAAGATTTGTTCAGTTGTATCACCGTTTAACGAATCTATATCTAAGCGAAATTGTGAAACGTAGAATGGATAAGTGTTTGAATATTATTAATCAAACATTTAGTTCTTTTATAGGTGGACAATGTATTGAGGCAACAATTCTAGGGACACTATGTACATTGGGTATGATTATACTACGTATGCCATATCCGGCTATGATTGGAACATTAGTTGGAGTTATTAATATTATTCCGATGATTGGAGCTTATATTGGTGGGGCGATTGGTATGTTTATGGTATTTACTGTAAGTCCAATTATGTCTCTTTGGTTCTTATTGTATTTATGTATTCTTCAACAAATCGAAAGTAATGTGATTTATCCACATGTCGTTGGAAATTCAGTAGGATTACCAGGAATCTATGTCATGATGACTGTTGTGATTTTTGGATCTTTAGCAGGTATTCCAGGTATGTTTTTAGGGATTCCCACAATGGCAAGTGTGTATAAAATAGGTGTTTTATATCTAAATCGAAAAGAACGCTTAAAAGAAATGAATGGATGACGAAAAGTTGTCCATTTTTTCTTATATGCATGATATAATGTTGTGGCAAAGGAGATCAGTTATGTTTGGTGAAATTCATGAAGAGTGTGGTGTGTTTGGTGCATATCGCGTAGATAATGCAGCAAGTATTACGTATTATGGTTTGCATTCCTTGCAACACAGGGGTCAGGAAGCGAGTGGTATTGCCGTTTCAGATGGCGAAAATATCACTTTGCAAAAAGGAAAAGGCTTGACTGTAGATGTTTTTCAAAGAGAAAAATTAGATTCTATGGTCGGAAGATTAGCAGTTGGGCATGTTCGTTATAGTACAGCTGGTGGGCAGGAAAATGAAAACATTCAGCCAATTGTATCAAAGGGACATAATGGAAGTTTAGCTATCGTTCATAATGGACAGATTGTTAACGAAAAAGAGCTTCGTATTGAACTTGAAAATGAAGGGGCTATTTTCCAGGGAACAAGTGATAGTGAAATTATTCTTCACTTGATTCAGAAACAAAAAGGTACTTTAAAAGAACGTGTTATGAAGACTGCAAATCGTATTGAAGGTGCATTCTCTTTCTTAGTTATGAATGAGGATACTATTTATGCGGTTCGTGATCGTCATGGTTTAAGACCTTTAAGTTATGCCAAAAGTAAAGATGGCTACGTAATTAGTAGTGAAACATGTGCTTTTGAAGTTATGGGAATTTATGAAAGTGTGGATTTAAAACCAGGAGAAATCGTAGAGTTCCATAAGGGTATTGTGAAACATGAATTTTATTCAACAAATACAGATAACCATATGTGCGCAATGGAGTACATTTATTTCGCAAGGCCAGATAGTGTAGTGGAAGGTATCAATGTACATGCGTTCCGTAAGGCTACAGGATCTATTCTTGCTAGAGAAGATAAAGATTTACATGCGGATATCGTTATTGGTGTTCCAGACTCATCTTTATCAGCAGCCATTGGTTATGCAGAAGAGGCGGGTATTCCATTTGAAACTGGATTGATTAAAAACCGTTATGTAGGACGTACATTTATTCAACCTACACAAGCAATGCGTGATCGTAGCGTTCGATTAAAATTAAGTCCTGTATCTAGCGTGGTTAAAGGAAAATCAATTGTTATGATTGATGATTCGATTGTACGTGGTACGACTTCAAGAAGAATTGTACAATTATTGAAGGATGCAGGAGCTACCCAAGTGCATGTTCGTATCGCTAGTCCAGTCATCACGAGTCCATGTTTCTATGGTGTAGATACTTCTACAAAGGATCAATTGATTGGTGCTCAGATGAGTGTAGAAGAAATTCGTGACTACATTCATGCGGATACATTACGTTTTATGACCGAAGAAGAAATGAAGGAAGCTACGCATGGCGTTGGTTTATGCTTGGCATGTTTTAATGGAGAATATTGTACAAAATTGTTCTCATATCAAGAAGAATTGGATAAATAATTATGACTATAAAGTGTTTGTCTTTTGATTTAGATGGAACTTTACTTTTAGACGAATCAAAAAGAATGGATCCAAGAACGGTGAATTCGATTCAAAGGGCGATGGCACAAGGTATGCACGTTGTGATTGCGTCGGGTCGAGATAAAAACGGATGTAAATTTGTATATGAACCATTAGGATTAGAGAATGGAAATCATTTTTTGGCATTAGTAAATGGTCAGATTATATATGATTTTGAAAATAAAGAATATGATTTGGATGATGTTTTAACAACAGAAGATGGAATCAAAATACAGAAAGTTTGTAAGGAATTTGGTGTCGAAGGAATTTTTCAATGTGGATATGATTTTTATAGTTACATATCTTCATTGAATCGTGTAAAGAAAAAAGTCAAAAATGCTATTTTTGGAGAGCTAGATGATTATGGCTTGAAGGATGGCAAAGAAAATCGTAATTTTATTGATTTGCCTTTTGAAGAAATTCGTTTGACGCAAGATATCAATAAAGTGATTATGGTGCATTCTCCTAGATTCTTTGAAAAGAATTTTGAGGGAATTAAAGCAGCTTTAAGTGATTATGATGTATTGTTGATAGGTCCAGATTGGCTAGAGATTATGCCAAAACATGTCAATAAGGCTAGTGCATTGTGGAAAATCTGTGAGAAACTTGGAATCAGCATGAATGAGGTCATGGCTTTTGGAGATGCACAAAATGATTTGAAGATGCTTCAACAAGTAGGTATTGGTGTAGCTATGGGGAATGCGATGGATGAAGCTAAGTATGCAGCTACTGTAGTTACGGACACCAATATGAATAATGGTATTGGAAAAGTCATTGATGCTTTGTTGGCGGGCAAAGAAATGGACTTACGCAAAGGCTTGTTATAGAATAGAATCAGATAAGGAGGAACCTTGTATGAAAATTGTAAATACAGAAGAATTTAACGTATTAATGAATGAAGATGCAGTTTTAGTCGACTTCTTCGCAACTTGGTGTGGACCATGTAAAATGTTGACACCTGTACTTGAATCAGTCGCAAATAAATTAGATGGAAAAGTGAAAATCGTAAAGGTGGATGTAGATGAAAGTCCAGATTTAGCGCAAAGATTTGGCATTATGTCTGTTCCAACAATGATTCTATTTAAAAAAGGACAACAAGCTGCAGCATTCTCAGGATATATGCCTGAGGCAATGTTGATGCAAAATATTGAAAGTAAACTATAGGATGATTCGTCATCCTATTTTCTTTAGGGGGAAGATATGTATTATATCGCATATGGAAGTAATTTAAACAAAGAAGAAATGAAGCAACGATGTAAAGATGCGAAGTTTGTGTCTTTGGCAAGACTTGAAAACTATACACTTACATATCGTGGAAATCCTGGACGAGCTTATCTTACAGTAGATAAGAAACAAGGAGATTTTGTACGAGTAGCCGTATGGGATGTGAGCGAAAATGATAAGAAGAGTTTAGATGAATATGAAGACTATCCATATTTATATAATTGTTTTGATGAAAAGGTATTATTAGAAAACAATGAAACAATCACGGGCTTTATCTACCAAATGTATAGTCGTTTTCCAATATGTAAACCGAGTGACTCTTATATGGAACGTTGTAAACAAGGCTATCGCGATATGGGGTGGGATGCTTCAATTTTAGATTTTTAATGAATTTTAAAGTTTGGTGTGTCATAATATAAAGAAAATAAGGGGACTTTAAAATGAAAAATTGGAGATACTTAATTTTAAGTTTAGTTTTATCCTTGTTCATTCATTACTACGTCACAGCTGTTTTAATGGAAATTTTTGGCATGGGATGGTATCTAATTCAATTTGTTGTATGGTGCATTGAACTGGTCGTTATATATGATGCGTTGATGTTTTTTACGAAAAACTGGAATGTAAAACATCGAGCCATGTTTTTCTTTGCGTATTATTTGTTTTTAATTATTGCCCTATTAATTCGCTATGATCAAGGTATCAGTATTATTCAGTTGAATCCATTTGCGTGTCTTAGAGAAATCTATTATGGTTCTTGGACAGAGTGGATCGTATTCGCATTTAATATTGGATACTTTATGTTTATGCCATGGGTGAATGGATTATTTATTTCATCAAACAAAGAAAACTTCATTGTTTCTGTATTCATTGGTTTTCTGTGTGAATTTATGCAGTTGATCTTTCATAGAGGCGTATTTGATTTAGGGGATATTTCTCTATATGTAGTTGGAATCTTGTTGGGGCTTTATGTAAAAGAAAAGTACCATGTTCATTTAAAAGAAAAGAGTGAAGTACATGACAATTAAAACGGTTGCGATATTCGGTGCGGGAGCTGTTGGCTCCTATTGTATTTATGGTTTATCAAAGTGCGATATACAATTGAGTGTTATCGCAAAAGATGAACGAAATGAGAGATTAAAAAAGAATGGTTGTTTAATCAACAATATCATGTATCGTCCAGAAGTATTAACACCCAAAGAAGCACATGGTGTAGATCTACTCATTGTATGTTTAAAATACAATGCTTTATCAGATGCTTTAGAAGATATTAAACAAATCGTAGATGAACATACTTTAGTCATGTCTTTAATGAATGGTGTGGATAGTGAACAAATTATTGGAAATCAAATTGGTATGCGGCATATGGTGTATTCATTGATTAAAGTTGCAAGTCATAAAGAAGGCTTAGGATATGTATTTGATCCAGAAACAACGATTGGAATTGTGCTAGAAGAAAATAAGGAAATCGATAAATTGTTCAGTCAAAGTAATCTACATTATCGAACAACTTCATATATTCAGGAAGAAATATGGAGCAAGTTTCGCTTAAATGTAACGAAAAACTTACCTCAAGCTATTCTTGGAGCTGGTGTTGGATGTTACTCGGATAGTGATCATATGAAGGCTATACAGTCTGGATTAAAGGATGAATTAGAGGCTATCGCAAAAGCTAAAGGTATTGATATGCCAAAGGCTGATCCAAGTGCTACACGTGGTAGTGCAGTGCCTAAAACGGCCAGATATTCTACACTGCAGGATTTGGATGCCAAAAGGCATACGGAAATTGATATGTTTTCGGGTGCAATAATGAAGATGGGAAAAGAACTAAATATTCCAACGCCTTATAATGAATTTGTATATCATATCATCAAGGCTATGGAAGAAAAGAATGATGGTTTATTTGAGTATAAATAAAGAAGTGATTTGACTCACTTCTTTTCTTTTAGAATGTAGAATGTATTTTTTCCTTTTCCATGTTGACTGATTTGACCTTCTTCTTTCATTCTATTTAAAATGCGTCCACAAGTTGTTTGAGAAAGGTTAAAGGTATCTTGAACATCTTTACGGGTGAATTGGGTATGTGTTTTCGCAAACTCTAATATTTTGTTTTCAGGACAATCATATACAACGATATCTTCCTGAATTTTATTGTTTTTCTTTTGATAGTTTAGGTTTGGAAGAATGATTTTAAAGGCGTTTTCTGTTGTCACAAATTGAGGCTTGAATTCAGATTCTGAATACGAATCAATAATCTTTTGAATGCCAGTACCATAAGCTTCAATGAGTTCTAATCGGTAAAAGATATTTGCGAGTTTTGGGTTTCGACAAACAGAAATACCAAGTTGAATGTCTTCTAAAGTGATTCCTTTTAATAAGCCTCCGATTGAAGTGAATTCAATACGATCTGTATATATACGAATGAAGGAACTTGCGCTATATGAATATTCACGATGAACAATTAGATTCAATAAAGCTTCTCTAATGGCTACTTCTGGATAATCTCTTTTATCGATTCTTTTCAATCCTGAAAAACTAGAATGTTTTTGATTTCTAAAATCGATATAAGAATATACTTCGTGCATTTGTTTGAATAATGAACCGGTAAATTCATTTCGATCTTGAAATATATTTTGCGTTTCGCCATCAAAAACTGCAACTTTAATTGTGTGCTTACATTGATCCGATAAAAGTAGTCCTAAATTCGTGTATATACCATCTTGATTTTGAATGCCTAAGTTCTTTTCTTTAAATGGGATGTTTGATTCATCGAATTCAGTCTTAGCAGAAAGAAAAGTTAAGTCTTGTTCTAAAGAACGCATTTGTTCAAAAGAATCACCATCTGTTTCTTTTATCATTTTACGAATCAAGGAGCTTGAGGCAGGAACACTAGAAAATCCCTGGCGAACATAGACACCTTCAGGACGTAATCCTTTTTTTGCGATATAATATGGCTTTTCACAGCCTTCTTGAATATCTAACATAAGCACATTTTTATTATTAATACATAATGTTTCGTAACGAACAAATAAAGTGATGTCAGGTTTAATAGAATCTCGAATCATATTGCTGATTTGTAAAGCAGATTCATCAAGGTTATCAAGGCCACAAACTGTACCATCGTCATTAACACCTATGTATATCTTTCCACCATGACAATTCGCAAAGGCAATAATTTCTTTCTTTAAATCATCCACCACTATGCGTTTTAATTCAATTGTTTCAGTTTCTTGAAATATCATAAATAGTGCTCCTTTCTGCCCATATACTAACCAATCTAACCATTCTTGTCAATAAGAAAAGAAGTGATGTTACTCACTTCTTAATGTTAGTCTAGATTGTATAATTTCTTGTATTTCTTAATTAAATAATCTGTGTAGTAATCAGGATTAAATGGTTCACCACTTACTTCTTCTACGATTTCAGCCATCGATTTACTTGCAGCATAATGGTGTACATTGTCTTTTAACCAGTCTGTAATCTTTTCAAAATGATTTGTTAGTAGGGCTTCTTCTACATCAAATTGTTTTTCCATTGTTGCATATAATTGTGCAGCATATGCACTACCCAATGCGTATGTTGGGAAGTATCCTAAATAGCCTGTAGACCAGTGCATATCTTGTAAGACACCTTCTTTATAGTTTGTAGGGCGAACACCTAAATATTCTTCGTATTTATCGGCCCATAGTTCTGGAAGCTTATCATAGTCTATGTTGCCTTTCGCAATTTCTTTTTCGATTTCATAACGAACCATAATGTGTAATGGGTATGTCAATTCATCCGCTTCTGTACGAATCAAAGCACATTCAGTTTTATTGATCATGCTGACTAACTCGTCAACAGACACATCTTTAAATTCTGGGAATAAATTTACTAATTGATTATAGTTTGCTTGCCAGAATGCATGACTTCTACCAACGTGGTTTTCTAAGAAACGAGATTGCGATTCGTGCGCAGCCGAACCAACAGCTTGTGTTAGCATGGTTCCTTCAAAGGCAGGATCCATTTGTAGTCCATAAAGAGCATGTCCATATTCGTGTACAGTTGAAAGGATAGCACTTAAGAATTGATCTGGATAATAGTGTGTTGTGATACGAGTGTCGTTGCTTGAGAAGAAATCTGTAAATGGGTGTTCTGTCGTTGAAAGGTATACTTTCCCAAAATCTACTTTCATGAAGTCACAAATAACATCCATAAATTTTTCTTGACGATCCACTGCATAAGTTTCATGAAGTAAGTCATCATTGATTTGTGGTTTGTTTTGAATTTCATGAATTAGTGGAACTAATTTCTCTTTCACATTATTAAAGAATGCATCATATTTTTCTTGTGTCATTCCTTTTTCATAACGGTCTAACAATACATCATACGCATTGTTTCCATTAAACTTAGGGTCATATTCTAAAAGGTGTAAAGTCTCTTTCATGATTGCTTGTAAATGAGGTTTGAAATGCTCATAATTATCTGCTTCTTTAGCTTCATGCCAAGCAAGTTCACTATCGGCTTTGACTTTGACATAGTTCGCATATACATCACTCGGAATGTTTTCAGATTGTGCTAAGGCTTCAAGGCGATAGTCGACTTCTTTCTTTTCCAAACTTCCTTCTGGCAATGTTTTTGCATATTCCTTGATCTTTTGAATGGTTTCTGGATCATTTTCAATGATGAATGCTTGTTTAGATAGTCTAGACAACATTTCATTTGAATAAGGAATTCCTTTCTTTGGTGCAATTGTCATTTGTTCAAAATAAATGGTTGAAAATGCCAATGAGAAGGCATCTAATGTTCTTTCGTATTCTTGATAGAATGGTTCAAATTTTAACATGGTTAAATCCTCCTACTTGTATTGTAACACAAAGAAAAGAATAGTCATTATATAATGAAAGCGAATTTTCAAAATGGTGATATAATACAGAAAAAAGGAGTAAAGAGTATGGATGCAATTTTTAATCGTACGAGTATAAGAAAATATAAACAGGAATCTTTAAAAAAAGAAGAGATCGATTTAATTTTAAAGGCTGCATTTAGTGCACCTAGTGCTAGAAATAGTCAGCCTTGGCAGTTTATTGTCGTTGAGAATAAAGATACATTAAAGGATTTAAGTCAAATGACACCCTATGCATCCTTTCTAAAAAATGCAGCTATGGGAATGGTTGTTTGTGCGGATAAAAATAAGAATGATAGTTTGGATTATTGTCAACAAGACTTGGCAGCGGCTACAGAGAATATGTTGGTTGAAGCGAAAAGTTTGGGTATTGGTTCATGCTGGCTGGGTGTGTATCCGAATGAAGAGCGTTATTTGGCTTTAAACCAATATTTTAAATTGCCAAAAGGAATTGTTCCAATGTGGATGATTTCATTTGGATATATAGATCAAGAAGAGGTTGTAAAAGATAAATTTGATAGTTCGAAGGTGCATTATGAAAAGTATTAATATTGTAGAGTGTAAGAATGAGGATGATTTAAAAGAAGTATCTATTCTTGCCGAAAAGATTTGGCATGAATTCTTTCCTGGAATCATTTCAGAAGCACAAATTGATTATATGGTAAAACAGTTTCAGAGCTTTGATGCCATGCAAGACCAAGTAAAACATCAGCAGTATCATTATCATAAGGTATATGAAGGTGATAAGTTAGTTGGATATATTGGTTTGCAGAATCAGCCAGATCGTTTATTCTTGTCAAAGCTGTATTTAAAGGATTCAGCTAGAGGAAAGCACTATGCGACTGAAATGTTTGAATATGTAAAGAAACAAGCCGAAAAGTATTGTTACCCATCTATTTATTTGACTTGCAACAAATATAATAAACATAGTCTAGCTGTATATGAGAAGTTTGGTTTTCAATGGATTGATTCTGTACAGACAGATATAGGGAATGGGTTCATCATGGATGATTATATCTTAGAATATCGATTAGGGACATTTTAATAAGTGTCCTTTTTCTAGTTCGAAAACAATTCCTTCATAATAGGCTACCAAACTCATCTAAGTATTTAATTGATATAAATAGTGTCAATAATTCTTTAAGAATCATGCATACCTAATTTACCTTAGATGAATTTGGTAACCTATCATGATTTTTTTCCTTTTGAGACATCTGATATAACTGGGTGATTTATTTTGTGTACATAAAACAATTTTTTAAAAATTTACCGGATTTAATAATGTTTTCACATTGGATCTTTATAATAAAAATTGGCTACTGGATGTGGTTGGTGGTTGCCTCTTGTTAAGGAGATTTAAAGCCTTGAATCTTGAGTTCCAGGCAAGTAGATCCTTCTATTTTTTTGCAGGAGGAAAGCTTATGTATATATATCTACATATTGATGTTGCTATGTGCTTATTTGCCATAGTAGAAATACTAAAAGTAACATTGATTATTATAGAAAAATGCAAAAAGCACTAATCACCACTAGCAATGGAAATAGATTAGTGCTTCAGCATTAACTATATTTCAGAGCAGCCACTGCTTTTCCAGTAGCTTTTCTCTATTTGTATTATACCGATAAAGGAATGGTTATGCAAATTTATTGGATTATTATGGTTTGGATGCTAAACATATCAAAGAATTTGTTGAATCACTAAAATAAGACGGAGTTTAACTTCATCTTTCTTTTTTTTGAAAAACATCTAGGAATATGGTATTGTCAAAGGGTGATTAAAGAGGGATGTTGAATATGGATATGAAGAAGATACAGGAGTTACCAACTCCAGAAGATTTGAAAAAGGAATTTCCTTTACCTTATAAGGTGCAAAAAATTAAGAAACAAAGAGATCAGGAAATTGAAGATATTTTTACTGGAAAAGATGATCGTTTAATTTTAATTATTGGTCCTTGTAGTGCGGATCGCGAAGATGCAGTTTTAGACTATATGAATCGTTTGGCTGTTTTACAGGAAAAAGTAAAAGATAAGATTTTTATGATTCCACGTGTCTATACAAATAAACCACGTACAAAGGGTGTTGGATATAAGGGGATGTTGCATCAGCCAGATCCTCACTCCAAAGAGGATATGTTGAAGGGAATCATTGCGATTCGTAAACTGCATACAGATGTTGTAACACAAACTGGTTTTACTTGTGCAGAAGAGATGTTGTATCCAGAAAATCATGCATATTTATCGGATTTATTGGGATATGTAGCCATCGGTGCAAGAAGTGTGGAGAATCAACAACATCGTATTGTGGCTAGTGGTGTAGGAATTCCTGCAGGAATGAAGAATCCGACAGGTGGAGATCTTACAGTCATGATGAATTCTATTGTGGCAGCGCAAGCCAATCAAAGATTTGTATACCGTGGCTGGGAAGTACAGACAGATGGGAATCCACTAGCTCATGCAATATTAAGAGGATATGTGGATAAGTTCAATCATGCACATGCGAATTATCACTATGAAGATTTAATGGAGTTGATTCATTTATATGAAAAGTCAGATTTAAAGAATCCGGCTTGTATTGTAGATTGTAATCACTCGAATTCAAATAAACAATATTTAGAACAGATTCGTATTGCCAAGGATGTTATGCATTCTAGAAGTAAATCGGAAGATATCAAAAAGCTGGTGAAGGGCTTGATGATTGAGAGTTATTTAGAGGATGGAAGTCAGCCAACAGATGGTAATGTGTATGGAAAGTCGATCACGGATCCTTGTCTTGGTTGGAATAAGACAGAACAATTGATTTTAGATTTGTATGACTTATGCGATTAGGAAGCGTTGAGCTTCCTTTTTTTGGTTAGATTTCGATTTTAAAATATTAAATAGTCATTTATAATTGAAGTATCAATATGAGGAGGTCATACTATGAATCAACTTCTTCAAGAGAAAAGAGATGCGGAACAATTTTTAAGATTGATTGCACCTAAGTATATGGGTGTCTATATTTTAAATCGAAGTACGGATCGTTTTCGTGATGTTTTAGCTCCAGAAGCATTTCGTGCTTATGCCAAAGTCTCAGAAGGTTCATATTCAGATGCGATGCGATTGTATCGAGATGAATATGTATCTTGTGATTATCGTGAAGTGATTGATCAAGTCTTAGACTATGATTACGTATATAATGTTTTGGCTTCAGGAAATCAAGTGGATGTTTCATATCGAAAAAAAGATGGAACGTTAATTCGGTTAAAAATCAGTCGATATTCAGATAGTGATGAAAATCTTTCTGTATGGGTTTATACAAACGAAGACAGTGAAGATGCGTTATACGGTGAGTTAGGTGAGGCTCGTTATCGTATTCAGTTTGATGATAATGAAAAACCAGTAGAATTTATAGGTAGTGAAAGTCTGTCTAAAATGCTTTATGGACTCACAAATGAGGCGCGAATTCCATTTGTGAGATTGTGGGAGCATATGCATCCACAAGATGTGGATGGGGTAAGAGAGGAATTGAAAGAGATACATATTCTTAAAGATTCTGAGGCAACCTATGAAGCGGAATTTCGACTTCAAAACAAAGAACAACAGTATCGTTGGTATCGTGCCATTGGAAAGCCTGTTTTAAATGAAAAAGGAAAGATAGTAAGTGTTTATGGATTCCTTATCGATATTCACAAACATAAAGAAAAAAACCTTCTTCAACAGCGTTTTATTTCTGGTTTGAGTCATGAATATGTCACGGTATGGGTAATCAATCATGATTTAACGGTTGAATTGTATCAACAAACAAAAAAAGGGGATCATATTGCTCAAGAAGCAATTGAGGAGTTTGCCAAAGAAAATAATTATAAAAAGGGAATGGAGAAATATGCTTCAGAATATGTTTGTGAAGAAGATCGAGAAGATTTTTTAAGAAATGTGAATTATCGTGTCGTTCGTGAACGAATCAAGACAGAAAAAGTATATCCGGTTTTTTTTCAAAGAAAATTTAATGGAAAAATAGATTATTTCCAGGCTTGTTTTGCGCAGATATCGGAGGATACAGATGATTTTGTATTAGGCTTTAAATTGGTGAATGACATTGTTGAGCATGAAAAAGAAAGAAATGATCGATTGGAAGAAGAAAAACAAATTCTAGAAAGTCTAAGCTCTGACTTTACGGCTATTTATTATTTGGAAGTTAACAGTGGTAAATTTGAACCTGTTCATATTCAGAATGAAACCAATGCGAGTGAATTAATAAAAAGTTATTCAGGGTATAAAGATTTTTATGAATATGCTTATCAATATGCGATGCGTTATATTCCTAAAGATGAGCAGCCTGAGTTTTTATGGTGGTTTTCCCGTGATAATTTAAAATCTTTGTTGAAAACACAAGTGAGTCTTACGCAGAATTATCGTTGTTATCCAAATGCGCAGAATCATCAATATTTTGAAACGAAAGTTGTTAAGGTGAGTGAAGATGAAGAGTCGTGTCACGTATTACTCGGGTTCCGTTATATTGATGATATTATCAAAAAAGAAAAAGCGACGCAGAAAAGGTTACAGAATGCTTTAGAGGAAATAAAGAGGAGTAATGAAACGATTTCTGCAATTGCGAAAAGTTATAGTTCAATTTATAAAGTTGATTTTGAAACAGATACATATGAAAGAATTACTGGAAGTGACGTTATTCCTAAAACGGGGTGTGCATCTGAAAAAATGTTTGATGTATGTGAACAGGATGTTGCACCGGAATATCGAAATATCATTCATCAATTTACGAATATAGAAACATTAACTTCACGACTTGAAAAAGAAAAAGATGTTTTAGCGGAATATCGAATGGCGGATGGCAACTGGCATAAATTGCGTATTATTGTTTCCAAAAGAAATGCGAACGGAAAAGCGATTCAAGCCATTGCGACAATTCGTATTATTAGTGAAACAAAGCGTAAAGAATTAAATTTATTCTTTGAAGCAGAACAGGCAAAGCGTGAGGCAAAAATAAAAACTCGATTCTTACAGAGTATGTCTCATGATATGCGTACGCCATTAAATGGTATTGCGGGTATGCTTCATATTGCAGATCAAAATCCCAAGGATTTAGAGTTACAAAAAAATACTCGAAATAAGATTCATCAGTCTTTAAATTATTTGATTTCTTTAGTCAATGATGTTTTGGATATGAATGATTTAGAAAATGATCATTTCACAGAGGAAGAAGTTGATTTTGATATTACTAAATTAGTAGGAAACATGAATATTGTTGCACAACAATTGGCACAAGAAAAGAATATTCAATATGTTTTGGATTGGTATGAAGGTCAATTGAGTCATTCAAGTTTTAGGGGATTTCCAATATATCTTTCACGAATATTATCGATAGTTGTACAAAATGCCGTTAAATTTACACCAGAAAATGGAGAAATTCATGTATGGATGAATGAGAAATGTTTAGATGATTCGACATCGCTTTTAGAATTTAGATGTAAAGATAATGGAATCGGAATGAGTCAAGATTTTATTCAACATGCCTTTGATTTATTTGCGCAAGAAGATAGTTCTAGTAGATCCACATATCAAGGTACAGGTCTAAGTTTGTCTATTGCCAAAAAGCTTGTGGAGTATATGCATGGAAATATTCAATTGGAAAGTGAAAAAGGAGTAGGGACAACTGTCTATATTCAGATTCCTTTTAAGTTAGGAAGATCAATTGAAAACAAAAATAATAGGAATCAACAAATATCGTTAGAAGGTTTATGTGTGCTTGTGGCAGAAGATAACGACTTGAATATGGAAATCGTTGAATATATGTTAGAACGTAATGGTATTCAGGTTGTATGTGCAAAAGATGGTCAAGAAGTTATAGATTTATTTGAAAAGAGTGAAGTAAACGAATTTGATTTTATTCTTATGGATATCATGATGCCAAAATTAAATGGTTTAGATGCGACAAGAAAGATTCGTGCTTTAAAACGATTGGATGCAAAGACAATTCCAATCATTGCGATGAGTGCGAATGCATTTGTAGAAGACATAATGAATAGTAAATTAGCAGGTATGAATATGCATTTGGCTAAGCCTTTGGATGAAATAAAGCTGATTGAAGCTTTAAAACAATGTAAAAAGGATGAAGATTTTAAATGATCTTCATCCTTTGTCTTAGTATTCTTCTTTTGTAGAAATTTCAGCGGGCTTATTTAAGATATACATGAACTCTTCACCCGTAATTGTTTCTCTTTCATATAAGAATTTGGCAAGTTCATGTAACTTCATTTTGTTGTCTTCTAGAATTTGATAAGCCTCATCATGTGCTTTTTTAATTAATGAGATGGTTGCCTCATCAATCTTAGTTGCTGTTTCATTTGAACAAGCTAAAGATGTATCGCCACCCAAATATTGGTTGTTTACTGTTTCTAAAGCTGTCATACCAAATTCATCCGACATTCCTAATCGTGTAATCATGGCTCTGGCTAGTTTCGTGGCTTGTTCAATATCGTTGCTCGCACCGCTTGTGATCGAATTAAAAATTAATTCTTCAGCACAACGACCACCTGTATACACCATAATTTTTTGGAAAGCTTCTTCTTTTGATAATAAGTTTTGTTCATTTTCTTCTACTTGCATAGTGTATCCTAAAGCACCTTTTGTACGAGGAATAATTGTGATTTTATGAACGGGAGCCGTATTTTTGCATTTGGCAGCGACTAGAGCATGACCAATTTCATGATAAGAAACAATCATTCGTTCTCGATTTGAAATCACAGCCCCTTTCTTTTGTTCACCCGCAATAACGATTTCAATGGCTTCTTCTAAGTCTTTTTGAACCACTGTTTTACGATGGTCACGAACCGCTAATAAAGCTCCTTCATTAATGATGTTGGCAAGTTCGGCACCACTGGCACCTGCACTAGCTCTAGCGATAACGTTAAAGTCAATGTTGTTAGAGCATTTGATATCTTTGGCATGTAATTTAAGAATGGCTTCACGACCGGCAAGATCAGGAAGTTCAACAGGAATTCTTCTGTCAAACCGACCAGGACGCGTTAAAGCAGGATCTAGTGAATCAGGACGGTTTGTGGCGGCAAGCAATACGACGCCTTTGGATCCATCAAATCCATCCATTTCGGCAAGTAACTGATTCAATGTTTGTTCACGCTCATCATTACCATTCATGCCTGCGCCATCACGTTTTTTACCAATGGTATCAATTTCATCGATGAATACAATACAAGGAGCTTTTTCACGAGCTTGTTTGAATAGGTCACGTACTTTGGCAGCTCCTCTACCGACAAACATTTCTACGAATTCACTACCTGAAATCGAGAAGAAGGGAACGCCAGCCTCACCAGCTACGGCTTTGGCAAGTAATGTTTTACCAGTTCCTGGAGGACCTACTAACAAGGCTCCTTTTGGCATTTTGGCACCAATCTCTTTATATTTAGCTGGATTGTTTAAGAAGTCCACAATTTCCTGTAGATTTTCCTTCGCTTCTTCTTGTCCAGCTACATCCTTGAATGTTTTTCCCGTTTGTTCACCAACATAGACTTTGGCATTGCTCTTTCCTAGATTGCCTAGACCAAAACCAGAGCCTTGTGAAAATGACATTTGATCATCTCCGCCCATTTTCTTTTGCATACGCTTAAACATCCATGATCCAAATGCCCAGAAAATGATTAGTGGTAAGAAAAAGGAAATTAGACTCGATAGAATAGGATTCATTTGTTCTTGATAGACTTGTCCAAACTTAGCTCCAGATTTATCCAATCGATTGACTAAATCTGAATCATTCATAACACCTGTTTTATAGGTCTTGTCTGTTGAGTCTTTCTTTAAAGTGTAAAAAATATTGTGATTTTCGATTTGAACGGTATCAATCTTCTTTTCTTCAATCTTATTTAAGAAATCGGAGTAATTGGTTGTTTCAAGTTTTGATTGTTGAAACATAGGGAATACGATAAAGTTTAAAGCCATAATGACAATCAATATAATCGTATAATATCGATATAGAGACTTTTTTTGTTTATTCATGAGTGTTCCTCCTTATGAAATTTATTACATTATACACCTTATTAGCACTTTCGCAAGTAGAGTGCTACACATTCCATAATTCCACATAATTTAAAAGAAAATGCTATAATAGAAATATTTAGGGATATATATTATGAAGGTAGTAACTTTTGGAGAAATCATGCTTCGTTTAAAAACACCTGAAAACTTGCGTATTATGCAAAGCGATGGTTTCGAGGCTAGTTATGGTGGCGCGGAAGCCAATGTTGCAGTGAGCCTAGCGATGTATGAAGATAAATGTGCTTTTGTATCTAAAGTACCAAACAATTCAGTGGGAATGTCTGTGTTGAGTGAAGTTCGTCGTTATGGTGTAAATACAGAGTATATGCTTCGTGGAGGCGACCGTTTAGAAATCTATTTCTTTGAAAAAGGAAGTGATGTTCATAATACAAACGTTGTATATGATCGTGCATTTAGTGCTTTCTCATTGTCTCAGCCAAGCGAATATTATTGGGAAAATATCTTAGAGCCAGGTGATGTTTTCTATTTTTCAGGTGTAACTCCAGCTGTATCTAAATATGTTGAGGATACAGTAAGAAGTGCTTTGAAATATTGTAAGGAAAATGATATTCAAGTTATTTGTGAGAAAAATGTGGTCTAAAGAACAAGCTCAAGTTGTGATGAGAGATTTGACGCAGTATGTAGATGTATGTATTGCCAATGATGAAGATTTTGAAGCAACACTAGGCATCCAAGCTTTTGATGGTGACTTATCTACAGGTATTGATCAGATTGATACTTATAAAGAGGGTATGTTAGAAATTACTCGTCAATTCCCAAATGTGAAGAGTGTGACAAGTGTATTAAGAAATATGCATACTGTAGGAGCAGGAGATGCCTATGGTGCTGTATTTGTGCATGGACTAATCAATGGTTTTGATCCACAGAAGACAGTCGATTTTGCAATCAGTGCGAGTGTATTAAAGCTTATGATTCAACATGATTTTAATGTGGTAACACAAGAAGATATATTTAAAATCATGAATTCTAAGAATACAAATTTATCTAGATAAAGTAAAAACAGGTCTAACCTATAAGGCGACCTGTTTTAATTTTCTTGAGTTAATAGAAAAGATAGTTTAGCACTATATTCTATTTCTTCAATGGCTCCGAAGGCGGATAATAAAGTATCTTTAGCACAAATGATTCCATGTTTTTCTAAAATATATGTATCGTTGTTTTCTTCTATGGAGTTTTCGACTGCTGAGAATAATTCTTTTGATCCAGGTGGATAATAATCTATATATTTTAGCCGTTCATTCTTGAGCTTCATATAAGGAGTGTCAATATACGAATGATTATTATAACTTAATAAAGTAGTATAAAAACTATGCGTATGAATGATTGCTTTATATGTTTCGTTTGAATTATATAAAGCTAAATGCATAATATATTCTTTGCTAGGTTTATTAAATAATATATTTCCATTTAAATCAGTTATGGCGAAGCTATCCTTATCTAATTTGCCAAGACAACTACCACTTTTTGTGATATACATTTTTTCATTATGAAGAAAGCTAATATTACCTGTAGTACCGGTAATGATTCCATGCTGAAATAATGCTTTTGCAGTCCAAATAGTTTCTTCATATTTTGATTTCAATTCTTCATCCATAATTTATTTCTCTAATGCTTCTAAAAAGAATTCTTTATTTCCAAAATTTCCTGATTTCAAAATTAAATGAAAATTCGGTTGATTTGATGGAATTAATACAGGAACGCCAGGTGCAATTTCTTTTCCAATATAAAATGAAGTGAAATTTAGTGCAGATGTAATAGCTCCGGATGTCTCTCCGCCTGCAACGATAAGTCGATCAAAGTTATTTTTATAAGCACAGATACCTAATTTTGAGAGAATGGATTCTATTTTTTTTGCGTTCGAGTAGAATGTAGAGTCTCTGCTTGTGTTGGTTAAATCTCTAAAGATAGCATCGCTATAAAATAGAATTTCATCATCTGTTTCTTGAATGTAAGAGTAAAGTTCTTCAATATTAGAATCTGGGTTAATTGCGTAGGAAGTTTTGTCTTTACTTATCCATGTTTTAATTTGTGATTTTGTGGCTTTAGAACAACTTCCACATAATACAATTGTTTTTCTAGCTGGTTTTGCAGAAAAAACATGTTCGATATTTTGAAATTGAAATAGGTGTTCAAGTAAACCACTTCCACCGCTAAAAATATAATCTTTATGAAATAACTTGACGATATGTTGTGCATCCTCGTTATTTACATAATCAGGAATAATATAATATTTATTTTTATTTGAATAATTATCATAATAAGAATCAAATGATTTCCTGTTAAGAATTAAGCAAGGATATTTGCTTTGTTCTTTCATTAAATTCGGAATGTATGAATCCCACATGGGGTTTAGAGGATGATTTTTTAACGGACTTTCTGCTAACTTTATGCCATTTACATATAAGATACCATTTTCAACAGTTCTTCCATTTTCAGGTAATGAAGGACAAATGATACACCTATTTAAATGATAGTACTCAAGTAAAAAATCTAATATAGGCCCTATATTTCCTTTAGGCGTAGAATCAAATGTGGAACAATATTTATAGTATAGATGTTCAACGGGATGCGATTTTAAATATTCACAAACCTGTTTCACAGATTCTATTGCTTCGGTTTTAGGGATACTACGTATTTTTAATGCAAATACCAAACAATCACAATCTACCTGTTCATGTGGTATTTTTGTTACTAGAATAACTTTCGCATTTTGTCTTTTTAAAAAACTAGCCGCATCAGCTCCACCGGTAAAATCATCCGCTATAACAGCTAACTTCATTTTTGTGGAAGAAACTGCGTTAAATCTGTTTCTTCATCATATACTCGTAACATTTCTACATCTTTGATCTCCATAATTATTAAATCGACAGTAGTTAACGTGGGAGTATGCCCCTTGACAATATGGCCACCAAATACTGTTCCATTTTGATCGCACATAGTTGCATGAAAGTGGGTGTCGTATTTATTGTTATTTTGACAAACAACGCCTGTTCCATTTAGAAATTCAATAGGGCCTTCTTTAGTGATAATATCTCCATAACCTGCTTTTACTTTAGCCGTTGATTTAGGAACCAAATACATATATCCACATTTTTTAAAACTACCAAAGCAAGAAACATATGCGTATTTTACTTGATTGCTTTTACAAATCTTTTCGATTCCTTCAATTAAATCAGTATCAGGCAATAATCTAGCAGCAACTACTTTCTCAGCATTTCCACAAGCTTCATTAAAACGTATCATATTTAAATCCTCCTTACCAAGCCTTATCTACTTGATCAAATAATCGTACATAATGTTCTAATTTATCTGAATATCCTTTAATAAAAGAAGGCATTAATTCCCATTTATCAAATTTAGGATTTTGAATGAATTCTGCAAGTGTATCTTTTCCAGCAACAACGAGTTCAGTTGCTAAATTCACTTTTTGGATACCACTATGAATAGCTTTTTTTAAATTGTCATCACCTGTCCCAGATCCTCCATGTAATACTAATGGAGTGTCTGGACAAAGCTCCACAATCTTTGCTAAACGATCGAAGTCAATATGTGGAACACCACTGTATCGACCATGAGCAGTTCCAATTGCAACAGCCAAACAGTCTACTCCAGTTTCTTTAATAAATTGTGCGGCTTCTTCAGGTACAGTAAGATTAGAAATTCCATCTGTGTCATATTGTTCGCCTTGACCAACATGTCCTAATTCAGCTTCAACACTGATATTTAATTCATGACACATTTTTACCACTTCTTTAGTTTGAGTAATGTTTTCTTCGTAAGGCAAACTTGAACGATCAACCATGATAGATGTAAATCCTGAGCGAATCCCCAAAATCATGTCATGATAGTTTTTTCCATGATCTAAATTAATGGCAATTGGTACAGTAGAGCGTATTGCTAAATCTCTACAAAAGTTTACTAGCCATGGAATATCTGGATGCACCCATGAATTAATGTCAATAATCATAGGGGCATTGCATTTTTCTGCAACGCGAACGACAGCTCTAGCCATATCTTCATTTTGAATATTTGGTGCAGTAACTCCATAATTGTTCTCTTTAGCATGGAGTAAAATTTCTTTCATTGTTACAAGCATATTATTTAATCTCCTTGTGAAATATAATTTTATGGATTAGCTAATTCCAAATTCAGTATAGAAATAAATTTCATATATGTCAATAAAAAAAGAGATGAACGAAATAATATTTCATCTCTTTATAGCTTTGTTTCGCTTAATAAAAGCTCTACTTCATTTAGATTTTGAGATTGTTCAAAACTATTATCAAAAAGAAGATAATTCTTAACAACATAAATTAAAGCATCGTTCAGAGCAATTTCTAGCAGGTGAGAATCAGCACGAACTTTTTGATTTATTATCTCATTTGTATCGTTAATTTGAAGAATACAGTCTGCTTTTTTAGTGAATTCTTCATTCAAGGAGGCTGTAATGATAAGAATCTTCATGCCTTTTTTCTCGGCTAAAGATATTGATTTTAAAACTTGTTTTGATGCACCAGAGCGAGTAATAGCGATTAGTAAATCATCTTTATGGCCTAATGCAATGTGATTATAGTATTGTTCTGGCTGATTTGAATATGTACAAGCTTGTCCATTTCTTTCTAAACGAAATCCTAGATCAATTGCAACTGGAATGGTGTTTCCAATACTAGTGATATGGCAAATGCGAGCATTTTGAATCAATTTTGCAGCTTTGACTAATTGTTCTGTACTTATCATATTTGATAAAGATTGAATACGATTTGCACAGGAACTAAATATTTTTTCACTCGTTAATAAAGGCTGATTACTCAAAATATCTTTATCTTTTTTGCTAATGTCATTTGAAAGAAGTAATCTCATTTGAAAGTATCCATTGTATCCTAAATGTTTAGCCATTCTTACAACGGAAGATTCACTCGAATTTGAATTAGTAGCCAATTCTGAGATATTTAAAAAAATTACCTCATTTAGATGTCCAAGAATATATTGAGCTACTTTTTTTTCAGCTGGGAATAAGGATTCTAAGTTTACTTTTATATTGTCTATAACTGAAGATTGTATAATTTGCATATAATTCCTCTTTTCATGTAATATAATCAGCAATATAAAAACGATTACATTAGTAAATGTTAATGTTTGCTAATTTTTTTATATAGTATATCATACTATATATGATTGATTTTGACTTAATGTGGAAATCACTTTGCGGAAATTATCATGAATGTGGAAAAACAAATGTGGAAACACGAATCGGATGAATAAAAGCTTGATTTATGTACAGCGCTTACATTTTTTATTATGATGTACCTGTCAAAAGACATAGGGATCAAAAGAAAGGAGGGTACGTCATGAAATTAAAAATGGTAGGTCTTGGTAAAATGGGCTTAAATCTTGCATTAAATATGAAAGAACACGGTGTAGATGTTGAAGGATTTGATGTTAATGAAGAAGCTCGTAAAAAGGCTGAATCAGAAAATATTAAGACGTACGCATCTTTAGAGGATGCAGTTTCTAAAGATGAAAAAAATGTGATTTGGGTAATGTTACCTGCTGGAAAAATTACAAATTCAGTGTTAAATCAATTAGTAGAATTGTGTAAAGCAAATGATATTGTAATTGATGGAGGAAACTCAGATCATAGAGATAGCTTGAAAACAGCTCATTTGATGGAAGAGAAAGGTATTTATTTCTTTGACATCGGAACAAGCGGTGGCGTTTATGGAGCAAGACATGGAGCAAGCTTTATGTGTGGAGGAGATCCAGATGTATTTAAAAAGGAGCTTCAAGAAATGTTGGAAAGTATTGCTACTACAAACGGATGCTTGTACACAGGAAAAACTGGTAGTGGTCACTATTTGAAAATGATTCACAATGCAATGCTATATGGCTATATGCAAACATTAGGTGAAGGATTTGAATTGTTGGAAAAGAGTGAATTTGATTATGACTTACAAAATGTCGCAGATTCTTTGAGTAAATCAAGTGTAATTCGTGGATGGTTACTTGAACTTGCAGCGGACGCATTTAAGAAAGATCCAGATTTATCAAAAATCAAAGGTGTTGTTGGAGCAAGTAAAACAACAGGTTGGACAATTGAATCCGCTTGTGAATTAGGTGTTCCAATTCCAGTAATCTCAACATCATTAATGATGCGTTTACGTTCAAAACAAGATGATTCATTCTCGGCTAAAGTGATTGCCTCTTTACGTGATGAAGTAGGAGGACACAAAGCTCAGTCAAAGTAAAGGAGTGCCTATGTGGTTTTATAAGATTGAAAAAGAAGGAAAAGATATACATGTTACATGGAATACAACAATGACATATTTAAAAAATACTTTTGGATTTGTTGGTATTGTAGCTTGTCTGTTTAATGTAGTATGGTTAGCAGCCATTTGTTTAGGAACTTTAGCTATAGCTTTAGCATATTTTGTATATCGCTATGGTGATCTGGTTAAAATTTTACATGGTTTAGAACGTAAAGATATATTGAAATATACTGGTAGTCAGTATTCGTTCAAAGATCCATTAATTGTAACTATCCCTCGGGTGAATAGTCTATGAATAGACAAGAAGAATTAATACGAATTCTTTTAAAATCAGAAAAACCACTTACTACGACGGAATTAGCTGAAATGTTGGATGTAAGTAGTCGAACAATTCGGTCTGATTTAGCAAAAATTGAAACGGAATTACTGGTTCATCATTTGTGTCTTGAAAAAAAGCCTCATGTAGGCGTTTGGATTCAAGGAGCAAAAGAGGATAAGGTTGCATTATTTTTAAATGAGGCTCAACAAAATAGTACAGTAAATACATATTCGAAAGAATATAGAATAGGTTGTATATTAGTACAAATTTTACTTGGAAATAGCAAAATTTATCCTGATAAATTTGCAGATGAATTATATGTAAGTCGTTCTACTATTGAAAAAGACTTGTCTGCAGTTTCTAAATGGCTGGAAAAACATCAGTTGGAGTTATCTAGAAATGCAAATAATGGATTGTATGTTAAAGGTAGCGAAGAAAATATTCGTAATGCGGTTGGAAGCTTAGCTAATGATTTAAATACTCGAAATTTATCTATTGAATCATTCTTGGAGACATATTTAAATGTAGATTTTAAAAAAATTGAAGATATTGTATCTGAATGGAATGAAAAATATGGAATGAATTTGAATGAAATGAACATAAATAACTTGGCATTTCATGCTTCAATCATGGTAATTCGTATTCTTAAAAACAAAGAATTAGAAATGTCAGATTGTGATGAATTGCAAGAAGAATCTCATTCTTATAAAGAAGAATTTGAACAATTAATATATGAACTATCAGAGTATATTCATTCTGATATTCCAAAAGCAGAATCAAACTATTTGTTGATGCATTTATTTGGTATGTACTTAAATGAACCAGCTTTTATTAAAAATGATTTCTTAAGCGAATTAAGAACATTGGCGGAAAATATTAGTGATGATTTTATTTGTAATCTGGATAAGATAGTTGCTTTAAATTTAAAACAAAATAAAATGTTCAAACAATCATTGGTTTTACATTTGTTGCCAACAGTGTATCGATTAAAATATGGATTTAATTTATATAATCCATTATTAGGAGAAATAAAGACAAATTATGCAGGATCCTTTTCATTAGCTACAATTATCAATTCTTCCTTTGAAAAATTTTTAAATGTAACAGTTAGTGAAGAAGAAATCGCATATGTTGCTTTACATATTTCTGTAGCTGTAGAACAGCCAATGGAAAAACAACAAGTTGCGATAGTTTGTACAATGGGCGTTGGAGTTTCTAGATTCTTATCTGTTAAATTGCAGGAGAATTTTCCAAATGTAACATTTATTCATTGTTCTTCAGAAGATTCACAGGCAATTGAAAATTGTAATTACATTTTATCAACTGTAAAATTAAGTGTTTCTAAACCTTATTTACAAATTAATCCTTTGTTAAGTGAGATAGATATACAAAGAATAAGAACTTTCATTTATGGAAATCCTTCGGTTAATAAGAATAACTTCTCGCTTCAAACGGTGATGATTGAACATGGACATACAGATCGATTAACAGTTTTGCAGGAAATGACAAATCGCTTGCAACTATGTGGAGCTGTTACTCCTTATTTCTTAGAGAGTGTATTAAAAAGAGAGACAATGGGATCTACAGAAGTC
>OGCQ01001454.1_pt1 | contig 28918 bp, 18 predicted proteins | sample 1570161 | NCBI WGS metagenome assembly OGCQ01 (sample SAMEA4384402, study PRJEB24528) | human gut metagenome
GTAGGGAGGGGGGAGTCGGAACACCCCTCCCTGCCTCTGGCCCAGCGGAGCGTCCTTGCACGCTGAAGGCAGGCAGAAAGTTGCCCCGCGGAGCGCGATGCATTTTCAATCGTCCCGCCCCCGGTAAGGGTGACTCTTCAAAAGTCCCCTATGACCCATAGAGTTTTGAAGAGTTACTTTTTCTGCGCCAAAACACGCAGAACCTTGCGCTTTTTGCCCCGACTCTTCAAAAGTAGCTAAAGTTTTGAAGAGTTGCAAACATAACGAAACTACGTTACTTTTAGATACTATTCAATATAAAAAAGTGGTAATAATGTCCGACTCTTCAAAAGTCCCTTTGTATCATAGGGCTTCGCCGCCTGTTTTGAATAGTCGCATTTGCGGTCAAAGCGGCAGCTGCGTCTGTTTGTTGAGGTTGATGATCTCAGCAGCAACAGCCGCCGGTTCAAGCTCTGGACGATGCCAGTAGATCTTCTGGTTCGGCGGTTTTCCAACGCGCAACAGCTTCAAATCCAGCGCGATGCGTGCCCTGCGGATGGTACTGTCCGAGATATCCCGCTCGGCGCACAGGCGGTACACCTCGCCCGCCTCTACCCAGCCCACAAAGGACAGCTGCTTTTCCAGCGCCTCGATGGCGTTGGCAAGGGCGGCAGAGGGACGGCCATTGCCGGTGGCGGGGGTGCCCGCCTCCCGGATGATGGCGTCGGCGGTAAGGGTGCAGGGGCCGTCGTAGGCCACCGTGCCCTGCGGACAGATGCGGTAGCGCTGGCTTTCGCCGGGCTGACCAAGGCTGTTTTTGGCGTGGGCCACCACCCGCACCTCCGGGTGCTCCGGGTCCCGCCCGGCAATGAGGATGCTGCGGGCGGCGTTGCGGAAATCGCTGGAGCCAAGCAGACGGTCCAGTGCGCTGCACACCCCGGGGCCGGGCTTGCTCATGTGGCTGATGAGCAGCACCGCCATGTCCAGCTCCTTGGCAAGGGCACCCAGATGGTCAAGCAAGGGGCGCACCTGCTCGGCGCGGTTCATCTGCACCCCCTGCCCCAGATAGCTCTGGATGGGGTCGAACACCAGCAGCGCCGGGCGGTACACCCGGCACAGGGCGGCAAGCTCCTCGTCGCCCATGCTGTAACTGGCACCATCCTGAAAATACAGCCGGTCAAGGTCTGCCCCCATGGCCTCGGCGCGGGGACGCAGCACCTTGTTGGGGTCGTTCTCGGCGGTAAGGTAGAGCACGGTGGCGGGGGGCTGCGGCGGGGTGTCCGGCGCAAAGGCAGCGCCCCGGGTAAGCCGGGCGCACACATCCAGCGCAAGGCTGGTCTTGCCCGCAGCGGACACGCCGCCCAGAATGCTTACCATGCCCCGGGGCAGGTAGGGCTGCACCAGATAGGCGGCGCGCTCCGGCGCAAAGGCGCTGGCGGGACGGATGCGGAACCGCCCGCGCCCGGCCTTCTGTTTGGCTTCGGTTTCGGCGCGCTGCTCCTCGGCAAGGCCGGCCTGCACATACTGCTGGCGGGCGTTTGCCACAAAGCCCTCGATATCCTGCCCCATGCGCGCCCCGCAGTCGGTGAACCAGCTCTCCACCCGGCCGGTGTCCCGCAGCTGACGGCTGTACAGCTGCCCCCGCAGCAGCCGCAGGGCTTCCTCGCGGCGGTCTTTGTCCAGCGTATACACCAGCGTGGCGGTGTAATCGCTGAGCAATTGGGCATCCGGCGCGTGCTCCAGATGCTGGCACAGCTCCGTCCAAACCTCGTGCTGGACGGCCTGTGCCTTGTCGTAGGCGGTACGGTACTTGTTTGCGTCCATGTAAAAAAACCTCCTTCGGACATAAAGTATCTACCCTTATCCTAAGGCGATGGACGCGGAAAAACCAGTGTGTACTTTTTGGGAGCCAGAGCGTATTATCACGCGCGAGATATACGAAATGTAAATACAAGCGCGGCGGCTGTAAACTAAAAACCAACGCAGCAGCGCACAACAACCTCCGCCGCGCGGGAAAAATCTGCCAAAAGCTGGCAAAGTATTTCCCCCCGCGTAATCCACCGAAAACGTGCGATTTTTGGGGGAGAGACAGCAAAAGCCGGACAGCCCGCGGGCTGCCCGGTTTTTGCGTATCCTTTTATTTCTTAACCGCCCGCAGGATGTGGTTGGCGATGTACTTATGCCCGCTCACGGTGGGGTGGGCATCGGTGGCGGTCATGGCAAAGGGGATGGGCACATAGGTCACGTTCTCGTTCTGGGCGGCAAGGCTCTTGCCAAGGGCGTTCAGCCGCCGGAACAGCTGCGTCCACTCCGGCAGTAGAGGCACGGGGTTGGTGTAGCCTACAAGGATGATCTGCGCGTCCGGGTTTAGCGCCCGCAGCTGGGCCACCACCTGCGGCATGTTGACGGCGGCGTCCTGATACGCCTGCTCGCAGATAGCGTCGGTGCCGCCGCCCAGCAAAAGCTGGGTAGTGGCTTTGCGCTCCTCGCGGGTAAGCCGCAGGCGGGAAAGGCCGCTGTTCAGCCGCTGCAAATTCTCAAAGCTGGGGGTACGCAGCACGCCGCTGATGAGGGTGGCTACCAGCTGCTCGCTTTTCCAGTTGGTGGCGTTGCCCAGCGCCACAAGGGCGGGTACCAGCGCATCGTTGGAGCCGATCTGCACGCTGATGACATCCGCGCGCTTGAGGTAGTCCAGCATCTGGGGGTAGACGTAGTAGGTGCCCGCCTGCTGGTTCATCTGGGGCATTGCGCCGGTGTGCAGCATATCCGCAAGGTCGCCGGTGGTCAGGCCGGGCAGGCCAAGGTTGATGGCGTGCTGGCGGTCCAGCCCAAGGCCCTTGCCCACCAGCGAAACATAGCACTGCTCCGGGTAGCCCTCGAAGTTTGGGGCCGCGTCTATGCCGATGGCGGCTTCGGTGTACTTGAAATCCGGCAGACCTACGCCGGAAACGATGCTGTCGCCCAGCGCCACATAGGTGCGCTGAGGGTCAGCGGCAGGGGGTTCTGCGTCTGGGGCGGGCTGGGCAGTCTCCGCTGTCGGGGACGGAACATCCGCAGGGGCGGTCTGCACCTGCGCGGCGGGGGCATCCTCCGGCGGCAGGGCATCGGGCTGCTGGGCGAAGGCGGGCACAGCCAGCAGCACCAGCGCAGCGGCGCTGCACAGCCATGCGGTAAAACGGGGATGTTTCATGGATGATTCCTTCTTTCTCAAGGGCAGTGGGACGATTTGGAATGCGCGCCGCGCTCGCTTTGCGCATATTCAGCGGAAAGATTATTTTTATTTTGCGTTTGTCGCGCTCTGCGGAGCGCTCCAAACGAATTTTCACGGGAGTGTTCACCCCACCTCTTCTTCCAGTTTGCGGTAGTCGGCCTTTCCGGCGGGGGTCATGGGCATTTCGGCGATGACCTTATAGGCCGAGGAGGCAGGCTGCACATACTCCGGCAGCTCCTCGCGGCACAGCTGGCGCAGCTCCCGCAGGATCTGGCGCTTTTTGCCGGTGGCGGCAGGGTCCAGCACCACAAAAACGAAGGGCAGACGTCCCTGGGTGTGGTCGGTATCGGCGCAGCCCACCACGCAGCACTGCTGCACGGCAGGGTGGCGGCTGATGACGTTTTCGATCATGGAGGGGAACACCTTGAAGCCGTCGTGCCGGATGATGATGCGCTTGATGCGGGCATCCAGATACACAAAGCCGTCCTCGTCCATGGAACCGATATCGCCGGTGTGCGCCCACAGCTGGCCGTCGGCGTGGCGGCGCAGCAGGTAGGCGGTCTCCTCGGGTTTGTTGTAGTAGCCCTTCATGGCGGTGGGGGTGCAGATGCAGATCTCACCGCGCTGACCGATGGGCAGCTCGGTCTCGGTGCCCGGCTCGAAAATGGAGACCACCGTGTTGACCATGGGGATGCCCACGCTGCCGGGCTTTGTCACGTTGCCGGCGGCAATGGTAGCTGCCGAGGATACCTCGGTCATGCCGTAGCCCTTTGCCAGCGGGTACTCCACCCCGTGGGCTTTGAGGAACTGGTTCACCGTCTGCTCCGCGCCCAGCGAGAGGGAGTCGCCGCCGGCGGCGTAGTTGCGGATGAAGGAGAGGTCTTTGTTTTTCAGCAGCGGGTCGGCAGCCAGCTGCTGGTAGTGGGTGGGCACGCCGAACATGTGCGCGGGCTTATACTTCCACACCAGCGCGCCCAGCTTATCCGGGTCCAGATTGGGGATGATGATGACGTGCAGCCCCATGACCAGCGGCATGTGGATGCCGCAGCTGTAACCGTAGGCGATGAAAGGCGGCATCACGTTCAGCATCTTCTGTCCGCGGTGGAACAGGCGGCTCTGGGCGGCAAACTCCTGTGCAAGGGCGTTGAAGCAGTAGTCGGTCAGCATAACGCCCTTGGGCGAGCCGGTGGTGCCGCCGGTGTGCACCACCACACAGGTGTGCTGGGGGTCGTAGGGCGCGGCGGCGGGGCTGTGCCCCTTGCCTGCGGCGATAAAGTCCTTCCAGCGCAGCACGTTGGAGGCGTAGCGGTTTTTATCCGGGTTGGTCAGCTTGTAGCCCACGGCTTTGGCCAGCGGCAGACTGTCGGCGGGGCTGAGCACCACCACCCGCTCCACGCTGGTGCGCTTTGCGGCCTGATGGCAGCGGGGGTACACCACGTTCAGGCAGATGAGCAGGCGGGACTCCACCTCCTCGATGTACTCCCGGATGCCCTCGGTGCTGTACCGGGGGTCCACCAGATTCAGGGTAGCGCCCAGCAGGTCGGCGGCGTAGAAGGCGTAGACCACCTCCGGGGTCATCACGCTGACCACCGTGATGATATCGCCCTTTTTCACCCCCAGCGCCTGCAGGGCGGCTGCGGTCTTTTTGACCTGCACGATCAGGTCGGCATAGCTGAACTTGCGTCCGTAGTATTCCAGCGCGGTGTCGCCCAGATGCCGCTCGTTGTTGCGGCAGACCAGCTCAAAGGCCGAGCACTCCGGCACGGTCTGGTGGATGTACTTTTCCTCATAATACTTCAGCCATGGCTTTGCCTTGGAGGCATAGACCGGCTGCTTGGTGGTTTCCGTCATAGGATCAAAACCTTTCTTCACTTTTTTCTTCTTTTCTCTTTTCAGGTCTGCTGCCCGGCGCAGCGGTTGCGGCAGACAAAAAAGGCAGCTTGCCATGGTGGAAAGCTGCCGGGATGCTGCTGCATCAGAGAAGGCGAGACCTCTCATTCAGTATTGTAGTAGAACCGCAGGGGAAAGTCAATAAACAAACTGGAAAGGATGCAGCAGAGGAGCGAACCCTCTCAGTCAAAGCCTACGGCTTTGCCAGATTCCCCAAGGGGGAGCGAACCCTCTCAGTCTGCTCACTGCGTTCGCAGCCAGCTCCCCCGAAGGGGGAGCTTTTTGGCATCTTCCGGCAAGTAGAGCAAAACCTCCCCCTTTCGGGGGAGGTGGATTTGCGAAGCAAAGACGGAGAGGGTTCAGCCCGCTTGCGTCAAGCAGCGCTTCCCCCGCAGCGCCGCGCTTTCGCAGAAAGCGGCGCTGCACCTGCCGTTTCCCGCCACGACCCCTCCCGTGAAAATGCAAAGCCGGAGCGTCCGCAGACGCTCCGGCTTTGCTCTATTAAAAATAATCTTTCCGCTATTTATGCGCAAAGCGAACGCGGCGCGCATTTCAAATCGTCCCGCTCCCGGCAAGCCACCGCTCCGCCTCGGCGTCATTGCACAGCACCCAATGGCGCGGGCGCAATTCCCGCCACGCGGGGGGCGCTGTGGTGTAGTCGTGCATGGCGGGGTCGTAGACCAGCAGCTTTTTATCCCGCTCCCGGCGCGGGTCCGGCATGGGAATGGCAGACAGCAGGCTGCGGGTGTAGGGGTGCAGCGGGTGGGTGACCAGCTCCTCGGCGTCCGCCAGCTCCAGGATATTGCCCTTGCGGATGACGGCGATGCGGTCCGAGATATAGCGCATGACTGAAAGGTCGTGGGCGATGAACAGGTAGGTGATGCCGCGCTGCTTTTGCAGCTGGCGCAGCAGGTTGAGCACCTGCGCCCGGATGGACATATCCAACGCGCTGATGGGCTCGTCCGCCACGATGAACTCCGGCTCTACGATGAGTGCCCGGGCAATGCCGATGCGCTGCCGCTGCCCGCCGGAAAATTCGTGGGGAAAGCGGCTGGCAAACTCCGGCAGCAGACCTACATCCAAAAGCGCCTGCCGCACCTTCTCCTCCCGCTGCGCGGCGCTCAGCTCCGGGCGCACGTTCTGCAAGCCCTCGCCCACGATGTAGCTTACCTTGGCGCGCTCGTTCAGGGAGGATTGCGGGTCCTGAAAGATCATCTGGATTTCCCGGGTGAGCTGCCTGTCCAGCGCGCGGGAAATTTTGCCGTTGATGCGCTGACCTTTGTATAAAATCTCGCCGCCGGTGGTGGGCAGAATGCGCAAAATGGCGCGGCCAATGGTGGTCTTGCCGCTGCCGCTCTCGCCCACAAGGCCGAAGGTCTCGCCCTTATAGATGGTAAAGCTGGCGTTCTGCACCGCAGAGTAGGCTTTGCGCCCGCTGCCGTAGGTCACCTGCAAATTTTTTACTTCCAGTAACGGCTCTGCCATATCACAGCCCCTCCTTTTGCAGCTTTTTCACCGCAGCGGGCGGCTCGATGTGGGGCGCGCGGGGGTCCAGCAGCCATGTGCGCGCCTTATGGGTAGGCGACACCGCAAAGTAGGGCGGGCGCTTGACAAAATCGATCTTGAGCGCCTGCGGGTTGCGGGGCGCAAAGGCGTCGCCGTGGATCTCGGCAAACAGGTTGGGCGGCGTGCCCGGGATGCTGAACAGGTCCTCGCCCTTCACGCCCATCTGGGGCATGCTGGACAGCAGCGCCCATGTGTAGGGGTGGCGGGGGTCGTAGTAAATTTCGTCCGCTGTGCCGATCTCCACGATGTCGCCCGCGTACATCACCGCCACCCGGTCGGCAAGGTTTGCCACCACGCCAAGGTCGTGGGTGATGAGCACGATGGTCAGGTGGTATTTCTCCCGCATCTGCCGCAGCAGCTGTAAAATTTGCGCCTGAATGGTCACATCCAGCGCGGTGGTGGGCTCGTCGCAGAGCAGTATTTTGGGGTTGCAGGCCAGCGCAATGGCAATGACCACCCGCTGCCGCATGCCGCCGGAGAACTCGTGAGGGTACTGCTTATACCGCAGCGCGGGGTCGGAGATGCCCACGTCCCGCAGGTATTCCAGTGTCTTTTCCCGCGCAGCAGCGCCCTTTAAGCCCTGATGCAGGGTGACGGCCTCGGTGATTTGCTCGCCGATGGTCTTGAGCGGGTTCAGGCTGGTCATGGGGTCCTGCATCACCATGGCAATCTCCCGCCCGCGGACAGCAAGCCACTCTTTTTCGGTTTTCAGCGTTGCAAGGTGCAGCGGGGCGCAGCCGGGGGTGGGGTAGTAGTCGATGCTGCCGCCGGTGATGCGGCCGTTTGCGTCCAGAAGGCCCATAAAGCTTTTGGTGAACACACTTTTGCCGGAGCCGCTCTCGCCCACAAGGGCAAGCACCTCGCCCCGGTAAAGGTCGAGGTCGATATCCCGGATGGCGTGCAGGGTGTGCCCGCGCAGATCGAACCGGATCTGCAACCCGCGCACCGAGAGGATGGGGTCTTGGGTCATGGGGTATCCTCCTTATTGCAGATGGTTCTTGGGGTCGGCGGCGTCCGAGAAGGCGTTGCCGATCAGGTAAAAGGCGATGGTGACAAAGCTTAAAATCAGGGTGGGGTACAGCAGCTGATACCGCAGCCCCGCCTGCATCATCACCTTGCGGCCATCGTTCACCAGATTGCCCAGCGAGGGGGTTTCCACCGAGAGACCAAGGCCGATATAGGTGATGAACACCTCGTTGCCGATAGCTTCCGGGATGGTCAGCGCCATGCGCAGCATGATGACCGAGACGAGATACGGCAGCAGGTTGCGCAGCACGATGCGCAGCGTGGGCGTGCCGATGCAGCGGGAGGCGATGTTGTAGTCCCGGTCGCGGATAATTAAAATCTGGTTGCGGATGAACCGCGCCATCTCGATCCACCCTTTGATGGACATGCCCAAGATCATCGTCCAGATGCTGGGCGTAGCCACATAGGAGATGAGGATCAGCACGATAGCGGTGGGGATGTTATCGAAGATGTTGTACAGCTCGGTGAACACAAAGTCCAGCCCGCGCACATAGCCCCACAGCACACCGGCGGTAATGCCCACGGCAGCTTCGATGACCGCCACGAAAAAGGCGATGGTCAGGCTGGTGCGCGCGCCCGCCCAGATGCGCGCCCACAGGTCCTGTCCGATGGAGTTGGAGCCCCAGAGAAAGCCCTGCTGCCCCGGGGCGATGTTGCGGTACTGGATGCCGGTGGCGGGGTCTACGGCGCAAAGGTTGGGGTCTGCCTGCCCGGGCAGCAGCGGCTGCACAAAGGCGAACACCACCACCGCAGCCAGCGCTGCCAGCAGCGCCACGGCAAGCTTATTTTTGAAAAAGGCGCGGAAGGTGCTGCCCCAGTAGCTGTAACTGGTGCTGGCAGTGGCTTCGGCCTGCTGGCTGCTGAACCCGGCAGGGGTGAAAAGCTCCTCCTCCGGCAGGTCTGCCCACGCGGCGGGGCCGTCCTTTTGCAGGGTGTTCAGCTGCGCTTCCAGCTGACGGGAACACGCACGTTTGAACATCAGCGGCCACCTTCCTTCCTGCCAAAATTGATGCGGGGGTCAATGAGCACCATTAAAATATCGCCCAGTATCAGCCCCACGATGCCCACGCAGGCGTACAGCAGCACGATGCCCTGCACCATGGTGTTGTCGTGGCGCTGCACACAGGTGACCAGCAGCCCGCCCATGCCGGGGATGCTGTACAGGCTCTCGATGTAGATGGAACCCACCACGGTATTGAGAAACGCCGAGGGGATATACTGCACCAGCGGCACCATGGCGTTGCGGAACACATGATGCAGCGCGATATCCCGCCCGCACACGCCCTTGGCGCGGGCAAGGCGAACGTAGTCCTTGTTGCTTTCGTCCACCATGTAGCGGCGCAGCCACATGGCGTAAAAGGCAAGGTTTGCAAGGCTCATGCTGCACACCGGCAGCACCCAGTACCGCCAGTTTGCGGCGTTGAACAAAAGCCCCACGCCCACCGCCGCCGTGCCGTACATCTGGATGTACAAAAAGTACACCGCAGCGGGCACAGCCTGAATGAGCACGATGAGCGCCGTGCCCAGCTTATCCGGCCAGCGGCCCTTGTACTGCCCCATCACAAGCCCCAGCGGGATGCCCAGCACAAGGCTGAGCAGCATGGCCAGCACGCCCATCTGCACAGAGATGGGCAGCTTTTGCGCTAAAATCTGGGTGACCGGGGCATTTACCTTATAGATATGGCTCACCCCAAGGTCGCCGTGCAAAGCGTTTTTCCAAAAGCGCCCCACCTGCACCGGCAGGGGGTCAAGCAGCCCCATAGATTGCAGCCCGGCCTGGATCTGCGCCTCGGACATTTTTTCGTAGTTTGCAAAGTAGCCTTCCACCGGCATGAGCCGCAGCAGGCAGAACACCAGCGTCACGATGATAAACAGCGTCAGCACCGAGCGCCCGATGCGCTTTGCAAGATATTGCACCATGGTGTGCACCTCTCTTTTTACTTGAAATACCGATAGATATAGCATACCGCAAATTGCCCTTTTTGGGAAGTGCTTTGTGGGCTTTTGCGGGAAAATGGGGAGAGGGACGATTTTGAATGCGCTCCGCTTCACGGGGGAAGGTTCTGCTTGCCGCAAGCGTGCAGGGACGCTCCGCTGGGCCAGAGGCAGGGAGGGGTGTTCCGACTCCCCCCTCCCTACCTCTGGACTCCACCCACCCCGCAACGGGCCAAGGGCTGCTCGCCCTTGACAATCCTAAAGAAGTGGGCTACACCGGAAAAAACTGAAGATTCACGCCTGTTCGGCGTGAAGATCTTTTAACCGTTTTTTCCGGCTCCGCCGATTTGCAGCCCCTCAGTCGCTGCGCGACAGCTCCCCCCGGGGGAGCGAGCACGCCCGGAAACTTTGCCGCCATTGCTGAAGCCTTCCCCCGGTCGGGGGAAGGTGGCGCGTAGCGCCGGATGAGGGCGCAGACTGGCAGTGCTTTCCCGCAGCGCCGCCGCTTCCGCAGGAAGCAGGCGCTGCAAATGCAGTTGACCGTTACGACCCCACCCGTGAAAATGCAAAGCCGGAGCGTCCGCAGACGCTCCGGCTTTGCTCTATTAAAAATATTCTTTCCGCTATTTATGCGCAGAGCAACGCGGAGCGCATTTAAATCGTTTTACCGCGCATCCCGGTTGTGATTGTATTCGTCCATGGAAACGTAATGGTCGAGGATATGGATGCCCTTCAGGCGGTTCGAGGAGAAGCCGGTGGGGGCGTACTGCCCCTCCCACAGGTTCAGCCGGGTGGCGATGTAGGGCGGCACCGGCAGGCTGAGCGGGATGACCAGCGCATTCTCGATGAGGTACGCCTCGGCATCGGCAAAGGCGGCGTACCGGGCGTCAAGGTCGGCGGTGATGGCCTTGGCCTTTTCCACCATGTCCATGTAGGTCATGACATAGTCGGCGGTCTCGCCGGTGATGATGCCGTCCTCTACGCCGGTGCGCAGAAAGGCGTAGCAGGTGCCCCGGTCGCCCGCCTCCTGATAGAAGGGGTACACCTCGGTCTCGGGGTCGGAGTAGTCCGCACCCCAGTAGTAGGACATGAACTCGTAGGCACCCGCGCGGCGCACGGCGTTCAAAAAGTTATCCGACGGCCCCTGCGTGATGATAATATCCACAAAGTCAAAGCCGTCGTTCAATACGCCCTCTACCTGCTGCTTGAACACCTGACACTGCTTGTCCCAGTCCACCACGGCGGGGTTGTAGGGATACTGTACCTTGATGGGAAAGGTAGCCCCCGCGGCGGTCAGCTCCTGCACGGCGGCGTCGCGGTACTGCTTGGCGGTGGCTTCGTTGAAGTGGTCGGTCACGTTGGCAAGCGCGCCGCATTCCGTATAGTCCACGCCCTTGCTGTCGGCGCAGAAGGAGGGCGGGGTGATGGTGTGCAGCTTGTAGTTTTCGTACCCTTCCGGTGCAGTGACCGCCAGCGTAACGGCGGGGTTGATGGCGTACAGGAACGCCTTGCGGAAGTTGGTGCTGTTCACCGCCTTGGCCCAGTTGTCCGGCTGATACTGGGCGTCCACGCCGGTGGTGTTCCAGTTGGAAAACTGGTGGGCGTAGGGCAGGAAGTTGAAGAAATAAAAGTAGCTCTTGCCGGTCTCCGGGCGCTCCATGGACACCATATCCTTTGTGGTGTCATCTGCCAGCCAGCTGTCCAGAATGTCCGAGCTGATGGTGGCTTGGTCAATTTCGCCGCGCCGCACCATCTCCGGGCCGCTGATGAGCGCCTCCTGATTGTAGATGTAGCGGATGGTGTCGATGTAAACATTGTCCTTATCGTAGTTTTCGGGGTTTTTCTTCATCACCCAGCTTTCCAGCGGGGTGTACTCTGCCAGATAGAACGCGCCGCAGTTGCAGGCGGTCTCGGCGCTGGTGCAGAACTGGTCGCCCAGCTCTGCCAGCATGGGGCCGTAGGCAGGCTCAAAGGGGGCGTAGTTCAACAGGCTCAAAAAGCCCGGGAAGTCGTAGTTCAAAGTATAGGTCAGGGTGTGCTCGTCCACGGCAGCCACGCCCACAGAGGAGAAATCCACGGCGGGGCAGGTGGTGGTGCTGCCGTCGGCGGCGGTCAGGGTCACGGTGCCTGCGGCGTCGATGGTGTAGGTGGTGCCGTCCTCGGCTACGGTGCCGTTGTTGGCGTTGTTGCGCCAGACGCAGTAGTTATAGTAGTCCTCAGCTCCGGCCACATAGGGGGTGACAAGGCTGGCGGTGCCGGAGGCGTAGTCCGGGTTTAGCAGATAGGCCAGCGCGTCCACAAAGTCCTGCGCGGTCACAGGGCCAAGCACCGCGCCAGTATAGTCCACCCAGTTCTCGTCCCGCAGGTGGAAGGTCCATGTCAGGGTGTCGGCGTCCCACTCCCAGCTGGTGGCAAGGCCTTCGCGGATCTTACCACGGCTGTCGTACTCCACCAGCGTGTCCACGCAATGGGTGCCGTGGTACAGGTCCGGGTCGGCAGAGCAGATGAGATAATTCAGGGTGGCGGGCTGGCGGGCGTACAGCACGGTGTAGGTGGCGCTGTCGCCGGTTGCGGCGGTGCCGCCTGCAGCGGAACCGCCGCAGCTGCTCAGCAGCCCGGCAGCAGCGGTAGAAAGGGCTGCCGCGCCGCCGGCCTTCAAAAACTGACGGCGGGAAAAAGCATGATGCATCATAAAAAACCTCTTTCGCTCTTTGTAAAAAAAGAGGCAACGGAACCACATCCGTTACCTCTTTTGAACAGTCTGTCGGCTATTACTGGTAACTTTAAATCCAGTATAGCATTGTTTGGGTGCAACGTCAAATAGTTTCCACCGGGCTGTCGGTCTGCGCCCTCATCCGGCTGCTCCCGTTGGTCGCAGCCACCTTCCCCCGACCGGGGGAAGGCTTTTGCACGCCCGGAAGGTTTTTCATTGCGCCTAATGCTTTAGCAACGAGCCTAACGGCGTGCGCCCTCTCAGTCAAAGCCTACGGCTTTGCCAGCTCTCCCAAAGGGAGAGCCAAGAGCACTGCCGGAAACATTCTTATTACACCTAATGCTTTAGCAACGAGCCTAACGGCTTGGCTCTCCCTTTGAGGAAAGACTTCCCCCGCTCCGGGGGAAGATGTCACCATAGGTGACAAAAAGGGGAATCTGGCGCGGGAGCGCCTGAGAGGGCGCAACTCGTCAGCCCTGCCCCTTATTATTCGGAGCGCGGCGCTTCGAGACTGGGCGCAGCCACATTGGCAGGGGCTGCGCTCTGCCCGGCAGGGATGGTATCGGGCAGGGCAGTGGCGGCGGTCTCCGCAGTCTTTACGGCAGCTTCGGCGGCAGGTTCTGCCGTAGCTTCGGCAGCGTTTTCAGCTGCTGCGGCGGCCTCCTCAGCGGCCTTGGCGGCGCGCTCGGCCTTCAGTTGCTCGGCGCGCTGACGCGCTTCCTCCTGCCGTTTCTGGGTGCGCGCCTTGATGCGGCACACCGAGCACAGTCCCTCGGCGCTGTCCGGGGCAATGGGCTTGCCGCACTGCTTGCACAGGGTCTTGGTGCACTTGTGCAGCACCACGGGGCCAAGGGTGGTCAGCTGGTACAGCTTCATGCCGTCAAAGCCCTTGTTGGAGCATACGTTCATGCACACGCCGCACTCGCTGCACTTCCACGGAGTAAGCACCATGCGGGTTTGACCGTTTGGCATCTCCTCAAACTTCAGGGCGTTGGCACGGCAGGCTTTTTCGCACCGGCCGCAGCCGAAGCAGTTGTCGGTGAACTTGGGCATATAGTAGCCGTACTGCAGGGGCGTCTCCATGGCGGCCTTCAGCTGCTTTGTGCGCTGGTGCAGCAGCAGGCGGAAGTCCACCCCGCTGTCCTCCTCGCTGCGCAGACCGGGCAGCATTTGCAGCAGCTTTTTGGTGCCGCTCTTGGAGCCGTGGCTCACCTGTTCCAGCATCTCGCGGCGGGTCAGCTCCTGCACATGGTAGGGGTACTCCTTTTCCTCGTATGCCAGCGAGAACCGCGCTTCAAACATCGGCTGACCGAAAAAGTCCACAAGGCGGGTCAGCTCCTTGCGCAGCTGCTCGGCGCACAGGTCGTTCTCGCACTGTCCGCAGGGGGTCAGGTCCAGCACGATCTTTTTGTTCAGCGCCAGATACGCCAGCGCCTCCCACGAAAGCGCACAGATGCAGCTGCGCACCACGGTGTTCTTGCGGGTAGATTTTTCACAGCCGATCCAGATGGTATCGCTGTCGGTGTCCGCCGCGGCGGTATCCCGCTGCACCTGCTCCGGCGAGGGGGCGATGCAGCCGCTGCGGCAGGCGGAAACGCACAGCCCGCAGTCGGTGCAGGGGTCCCAGTCCTTGACGAGGTTCGGACGGGTAAAGATCTCCTCGCCGTAGGGGCAGATGTCCTTGCAGGTAGTGCAGGGCTTGCGGTGGGGGTGCAGGTTCCAGCACTGGCGGCGGTTGATCTCGGGATGGCTGGTCTTCATCAGGGCATCCATTGCAGTTCTGGTAAAAAAGCCCATGGTCTTACTCCTTTTCCACAACAGAGGTAAGGGCGGCGTGGTCGAGCAGGAAACGCTGCACCTTCTGGTTGGTCACGGCGGCGGCGATGGCGTCCCGGCTGAGCACCTTGCGGATCTCTTCTTCCGGGGTGTCGTGCAGCTTGGAAAGGCGGGCGATCTCGGCGTCCACCTCCTGCTGGGTCACGGTGATCTTTTCGGCTTCGGCAATAGCGCGCACTGCCAGCATTGCCCGCAGCTGGCGCTCGGCTTCCTTGCGGTAGCCCTCCCGCACCTGCTCCGGGGTCAGCCCGGCGCTCTTACAGTACAGCTCCATGGTCATCCGGCTCTTGCGCAGCTTTTCCCGCAGCTGGGTCATCTGGTACTCGGCGTTTTGCGCCAGCAGCTCTGCGGGCAGCTCCACGGTCAGGTTCGCGCCTGCCATATCCAGCAGCGCTGCCCCGGCAATGCGGTCGGCGTTGGCTTCGTGGGAAAGGCGTTTTTTCTCCCGCAGGCTCTCCCGCAGGGCTTCCAGATCGTCAAAGCCCAGCGTCTTGGCAAAGGCATCGTCCACCGGGGGCACCTGCTTGCGCTCCACCGTGTGCAGGCAGATCTCAAACTGCGCCGTCTTGCCGGAAAGCTCCGGCACCCGGAAGTCGGCGGGGTAGGTGAAGTCGAAGCGGAAAGTCTCGCCCGCGCAGTGGCCGTACACCGCTTCTTCTGCGGCGGGCATCAGCTGCCCGGTGCCCAGCACCACGGTCACCTTTTCCATCCGGCTGTCCGGGATGGAAGCCCCCTCCAGAAAGCCCTCGAAATCCAACGTGACACGCATCCCGCGGGCGGCGGGGTCGCCGGTGGGCACAAAGGGCGCGTGGACCCGCGCCATGTTGGCGAGATCCGCGTCTACGGCCTTTTCCGATACCGGGCGCACCCGGCGGGTGAAGGCAAGCCCCTTGTACTGCCCTAAGGCGGCAGCGGGCATGGTGTTTGCAGTCTGTTCCATAGTCGAACACTCCTTTTATATAGCAAAGCGGCGTTACAGCCCGCGGGCGGCCAGCCAGCTTTCTGCGATCTGGGAGAACATCTCCGGGTACTGGGCATCTTCTTCTTTAAAGGCGCTCAGGTAATACTCCACCTCGGCGCGGGTGGGGCTTGCGGTGCGCCGCCAGATCGTAAAGGTGGTGCCGTTGCCCATATCAAAGGTGGCTTCCTGTGTAAAGTACTCGTCCCGCACCGCAAGGAACCTCTCGTTCAGCTTGTGGGACATCTCGCCGCTGCCCACAAAGGTCTGGGGGAAGGGGTCGGCGGTAAGGACGTACTTCGCTTCAAAGAACTGCATGGGGAAGTTGTGGGTGCCCGGCACCGAGAAACCGAAGGCCAGCTTATCGTTAATGGGCATTTCGGGCAGAAGGCAGTTCTTGAAGTGATCCGGGCAGTACAGCATATCGTGGGGGATCATGTAGCTGAGCTCACCCTCGGCGCAGTGGGTGTCGATCCAGTTGGCAATGGCCTTGATCTGCGGCAGATCCTTGCGGTCATAGATCAGCTTGTCCAGCCGGACGAACTCCGACGCTGCCTTGAGGGGGAAGTGATCCACCAGAAAGCCCGGCAGGGCAATGGTGGTCAGGGGAGAGCAGCGCACCGAGGTGGCAAACACGAGGGTGAACACCCAGAACACGACTTTTGCCGCCCGGAAGCGGCTGATGCCCTCGGCCAGCGCCGCTGCGCCCAGCAAAAACAGGAGAAACCACCCCGGGAGGAACAGCAGCATCTGGTGAGAGCCGGTGTTCTGGATGCGGGTGAACAGCAGCATGCTCAGCAGGATCTCCAGCCCGGCAAGGCAAGGCAGTGCGGGCATTTTGCGCTTTTTCAGGCTGAACCACAGCCCCATGCCCACGAGCACAAGGTTCATCAGACCCATGCGGAAGAAGTGCAGCGAGATCTCGGCCACAAAGCCGCCGCCGTTATAGTAGGAATAGCGCTCGGCGTAGCTGTAAGCGAGGATGCGGCTGACCATCGGCCACAGCAGGATCAGCATGGCCACCATGCTCATCAGGCCGAACAGCACGAGATTGCGCACCTGCAAAAGCGCCTGCTTTTTCTGCCCGGCGCGGGCAGTGCGCGCGCTGCTTACCAGCACCAGCACCGCGTAGGCAAAGTAGTAGCCCACCACAAAGTATAAGTACCACCGGCGGGAGAGGATGATAGCTGCCGTGGCGGCAAACAAAAGGCAAAAGCGCACCGGCTCCAGCTTTTCAAACCGGAAGTCCAGCGTGAGCAGCAGGATGCTGAAGCCGAAGATGAGGCCGAACCAGTCCGGCTGGCTGAGCATGGCGCTCATGCGCAGCCACGGGTAGGTGACCATCCAGGTCATGCCGATGAGGAAGTACCAGAAGCGGTTTTTCACCCGCAGCATCTGCCCCACCTTGATGGTAAGCCCCGCCAGCAGCACCAGCAGCATGGGCAGAACGCTGAACACCTGACAAAAGGCAAAGCTGTCGCCGGTGTGGTCGCTCAGGCAGAAGGGAAACTCCAGAAACAGGGTGATGAAGTTGGTATAGTCCTCGGCAAAGGAGCCGAAGATGAACCGGAAACCCGCCGCCGGGCTTTGCAGAAAGGCGGCTTCGGCGCTGTACTGCTTGCTGATATAGTTAAAATAATCCCAGATGTAAACAAAGCTGCGGCGACCAAGCGCCCAGAAAAAATAGACCAGCGCCGCCGCCCACAGGCCAACAATGATTGCTTTGTGGAACAGGTCGAACTTTACCCCCGCTACCCGCAGCACCAGCAGCACACAGGCAAACAGGGCAAGGTTGCACCACAGGCTCACCAGCGGAAAAAAGAACTTGCTGCCGGGCGCAGCCAGCGCAAAAACGGCCAGCAGCACCGCCGCTGCAGCCAGCACCAGCGCGGTTTTTGCCGCAGCGGAAACGCGGGGCTTTGTAATGGGTTCGGTCATGGAACAAGACCCTCCTTGCAAAGTTTCATACCTTACAGTATAACAACTCCCCGGGGCACTGTCCAGCACCCCGGCGGCGAAAAATGCAGAATGTCCCGCCGCTTTCAAAGCAGACGGGACATTTTTGCATAAATATTACTTATCGGAAACTTCCGCGGCGGCCTTAGCAGCCTTTGCCGCCTTGCGCTTTTGTGCCAGCGCCCTGTTGGCGCTCAGGCGGGCGGCGTCCGGGTTCGGGGCTTCCGGGGACAGCCGCAGCAGATAGCTGCCCATGGCGGGCAGGTCCAGCGTCAGGGTGTAGTCCCTGCCGAACACGCCGCCGTCGGTGGTGTGGAAGCTCTGCTTGCGGTGCGCCTTGTGCACGCCGCCCCAAGTGCCGGCCTCGGTGTCCAGCACCAGCTCTGCGCTGCAGGGGAACTTGAGGTACAGGGGGAACTTTTTGTGGGCGTGGTCCTGCGTGTTCATGACGCAGAGCAGGTTCTGCCCGCGCCCCTTGCGCAGCCATGCGTACACGCCCTCGGCGCAGCTTTCGTTTGCCACCCACTCAAAGCAGTCCGGGTTGTACTCGCCATCGTAGAGGGCGGGCTCGGAGGCGTAGATGCGGCAGAGGTTTGCAAAGTACTTCTGGAAGGCATCGTGGAAGGGGTATTCCAGCAAATTCCAGTCCAGCTCCCGCTTTTCGTCCCACTCCCGGAAGTGTGCCAGCTCGTTGCCCATAAAGTTCAGCTTTTTGCCGGGATGGGTATACATATAAAAATACAGGGTGCGCAGCTGGGCGCACTTTTCCGCGTAGCTGCCCCACAGCTTGTCAATGATGGTCTTTTTGCCGTGCACCACCTCATCGTGGCTCAGCGCCAGCAGATACAGCTCGTTGTAGAAGTAGTGCATACTGAACAAAAGCTTGCCGTAGCAGCCCGGGCGCTCGCCGAAGGGGGTGGCAAAGTAGTCCAGCGTGTCGTGCATCCAGCCCATGTCCCATTTGTAGTCAAAGCCCACGCCCTCGTAGCGGGTGGGGGCGGTCACCTTTAAAAAGTTGGTGGAGTCTTCCGCCATATAGATGCCGGTGGGCCAGCGCTCGTTCAGGCCGTGGTTCAGGCTGCGCAAAAAGTTCACCGCGCCCTGATTCACGCCGCGGTTGGGGTCGCCCTGCCAGTACAGGGCCCGGGAGATGGCGTCCATGCGGATGCCGTCGCAGTGGTAGACGTCCATCCACAGCCCGGCGGCGCTGCTCAGAAAGCTGCACACCTCCCGGCGGTAGTAGTTGAAGTTGCAGGTGCCCCACTCGCTCTGTCCCACGTCGCTGTCGTACTCATACAGGTGGGTGCCGTCAAACTTTGCCAGTGCGTCGGCGTTGGCGGCAAAGTGCACCGGCACAAAGTCCATGATGACGCCAATACCCATGCGGTGGCAGGCGTTGACAAAGCCCGCAAACTGGGCGGGGGTGCCGTAGCGGCTGGTCACCGAGAAATAGCCGGTGGTCTGGTAGCCCCAGCTGCCGTCAAAGGGGTGCTCTGCCAGCGGCAGCAGCTCCACATGGGTAAAGTGGTGCTCCAGCAGCCACGGAATCAGCTCCCGCGCCAGCTCCTCGTAGTTGTACCACCCGTCCGAACCGTCCGGCTGGGTAGCGCCGGGCTTGTGCTTCCAGCTGCCGACGTGCAGCTCGTAGATGTTCAGCGGGCGGTTGCGGCATTTATCCCGCCGCTCCATCCACGCGGTGTCGTCAAAGGTGAAGTCCAGCTTTGTCAGCTTGCTGGCGGTGCCGGGGCGCAGCTCGGTGGCAAAGGCGTAGGGGTCGCTGCGCATCACGGTGCTGCCGTCCGCGCCATGCACGCGGTATTTGTACAGATCTCCTTCCGCAAGGCCGGGGATAAAGGCGCTCCACACGCCGGTATCGGCTTTTTCCATGGGCACGCCGCGCTCCCAGCCGTCAAAGCCGCCGCACACCTCCACGGCGGTGGCACCGGGTGCCCACACGGCAAAACGCCAGCCCTCGGCGCCGTTTGGGTCGGTGCAGGGGTGCGCACCCAGAATGCGGTAGGCATCGAAGCAGTCGCCACTGAAAAACGTGCGGGGGATCACAGGGTAATTCATGCAAAGATCTCCTTACTTCTCTATGTTGACCGGCGATGTGCGCCGGTTGATACAAGGCTGTTTGGGCAAACTATCCAAGAAAAACGGCTGTTTACCGGCACAGTAGCCGATAATCTTAGCGAATCTTGACAAAAACCGGCAAATTTTCACATATTTGCCAAATCTTGTGGTATACTGTTGCTACCGCCGTGCAAGCGGCGCAACTTTTTAAGCAATAGAACGGGAGCGAATGATCATGGCTTGGTATGACAAAGCAGTATTTTATCACATTTATCCGCTGGGGCTGTGCGGCTGTGCGCACGAAAACGACGGCCAGCCCACCCCGGGCGCTTTTGCAAAGCTGGAAGCATGGGCAGCCCACGCGGCAGCACTTGGCTGCACGGCTATCTACATCGGCCCGCTGTTCGAGAGCGGCTCCCACGGTTATGATACCATCGACTACCGTCTGGTAGACCGCCGCCTTGGCACCAACGAGGAGTTCAAGGCTTTTGTGGCGGCCTGCCACGCCCGCGGGCAGCGGGTCATCGTGGACGGCGTGTTCAACCATGTGGGCCGCGATTTCTTCGCGTTCCAGGACCTGAAGGCAAACCGCGAGAACGCCCGGTATAAGGACTGGTTCTGCGATGTGAACTTCTGGGGCAACAACGAGTATAACGACGGCTTTTCCTACGGCAACTGGGGCGGCTACAACCTGCTGGTCAAGCTGAACCAGCGCAACCCGGAGGTGCAGCAGTACCATTATGATACCGTCCGCTTCTGGGTGGAGCAGTTCGACATCGACGGCATCCGTCTGGATGCAGCCGATGTGCTGGATTTCGACTTCATGCGCGGGCTGCGCCGTCTGGCAAACGAGGTAAAACCGGAGTTCTGGCTGATGGGCGAGGTCATCCACGGCGATTACAGCCGCTGGGCAAACCCGGAAATGCTGCACTCGGTTACCAATTACGAGCTGCACAAGGGTCTGTGGAGCGGACACAACGACCATAACTATTTTGAAATTGCCCACACCATGCGCCGTCTGCAGGGACTGTGCCACGACACCCGGCTGTATCTCTTCTCGGATAACCACGATGTGGAGCGCCTGCCCAACAAGCTGCGCAACCGGGAGCACATCCGGCATATCGCCATTCTGGTGTACAGCCTGTGGGGCATTCCGTCCATCTACTACGGCTCGGAGTTCGGCATCGAGGGCAAAAAGGAGTGGGGCAGCGACTGGCCGCTGCGCCCCTGCCTGGAGCTCAGTGACTACGCTGATGCAGAACGTACAAATCCTGTTACCAGTGTATACAAAGCGCTGGGGAAATGCAAGGCTGAGTTGCCGGAAATGACCTACGGCGAGGTAAAAGAATTGCAGCTCACCACCCAGTGCTACGCCTTTGCCCGGGTGCTGGACGGCAAGGCCGTGGTGGCGGTGCTGAATAATGGCGATACCCCCGCACAGCTGGAGTTCCAGCTGCCGGTGGAAACCGCCAAGGTCACCGACCTGCTGGCGGACACCGTGGGCGCACAGGAGGTGCTGGTCTCCACCGAGTGGAACCGCATGAAGGTGCAGCTGCCCTCAAATTACGCCACCCTGCTGAGATTGGAATAAACCCACGTCTGCGGCGTGACCGGAGCGAAAGCCTTTACCCTTTGGGGATAGGTTTCCCCCTTCCGGGGGAAGCCTTTGTTCAGAAAGCTGAGATTGGAATAACCTTGCACATTGCGCTGCGTTTTGCTACAATAAGGAGAGAAAAGTCGTTTTACGGAAAGGAAGCCTGAACCCCAATGAATGCAGCACAGCGCAGAGAATGCATCCTGACCCGGCTGAACAGCGCCGGTGCCCCCTTAAGCGCCAGCACGCTGGCGGCAGAGCTGGGGGTGTCGCGGCAGATCGTGGTAGGGGATGTGGCGCTGCTGCGTGCCGGCGGGGCGCAGATCGATGCCACCCCCCGGGGCTACCAGCTGCACCCGGCGGAAAAGGGCTATACCGGCATTCTGGCCTGTGTGCACTGCACGCAGGAGGAGATGCGCCGGGAGCTGTACACCGTGGTGGATCAGGGCGGCACGGTGGTGGATGTGGCGGTGGAAAACAGCCTGTACGGTGAGATCCGCGCCACATTGAACCTGTGCAACCGGTACGATGTGGACAACTTTATCCGTCAGGCTGCGGATGCGCCTGAAAGCCTGCTGAGCCGCATGACCGGCGGCGTGCACCTGCACACGTTGCGCTGCCCGGACAAGGACACCTTTGCCCGCATCCGCGATGCTTTGGAGCAGCAGGGGCTTTTGTACCGCAAGGAGTGACCCTGCTCCGCTTATACCCAGTATAAAAAGGCTTGCGGGGCTTGTCTATCCGCAAAACCGGAAAAATGTTGGAAAATCAACAAAAATGCAAAAGAGGTGGGTTTTCTGGATATCCGCATTGAAAAGACCGAGCGCGCCATCAAAGAAGCCTTTATGGAGCTGCGCCGTGAAAAACCGGTGGAGAAGATCCGTGTCAAGGAGCTGTGCGACCGCGCCTGCATCAATAAATCCACATTCTACGCCCATTATCAGGATATCTATGCGCTGGCCAACGCCATGGAGGACGAGATGGTGCACGCGGTGGTGGAAAGTCTGCCCCGCCTGACCGCCAGCGATGTGAGCGAGCGTACCGAGTGGCTGACGCGGGAGATGTTCCGCGCCTTCACCGCGCATCAGGCCGAGATCAGCGTGCTGTTCTCCGGCTCCCGGCAGGGGCTGTTCATCAACCGGGTGGAGCAGGCCATGTGCCAGTGCATCGCCCAGACCGACCCCACCTTTGAGGCGGACGTAGTGCGCAAGGTGGTGCTTTCCTTCTGCGTACAGGGGTGTTACTACACCTTTACCAGCTACTGCGGTCAGATGGACGAAAAACGCCTTGTGACCCTGCTTGCCTCCATCGCCCGCGCCGCGCAGCGGATACGGATGTAATGCGGGACGATCAAAAATGGCCGCCGCTTGTGCTTTGGCCATCTTTAGAGGAATAATTATTTTTACTTCGGGATAGCGGAGCGTCTGCGGACGCTCCGCTATTCCATTTTCACAGGGCAGGGACGTAACCGAAAACGGCAGTTGCGTCCCTCCCATAAAAATACAAAGTCGGGCAGTCTGCGGGCTGTCCGATTTTTTTGTTTTCACGGGGGAGACACACCTTGACAAAACCACCAAAAAATAAGACGAAAATTCGTCATCTGCACTTTTTTACCAGATTTTTTAAGAAAGAGTTTACACTATGCCGGAAACAGTGGTATTATATAAAACAGTGTAATATGGGGTAAAATGTGTCTGTATACTCCGGGAGGGAAAAGGATGAAGGACAAGATCTCGCGCCGCAGCTTTCTGGCGGCGGCTGCGGTCTCGGCAGCGGCACTGGTTGTGTCCGGCTGTGATGCGAAAACGAGCAAAAAAGAAGTGACCGACATCACGGTGTGGAACTACTACAACGGCGACCAGCTGGAAAGCTTCAACCGCCTTGTAAGCACCTTCAACGAGACCATCGGCAAGGCAAAGGGCATCCGGGTGACAGGTTCCAGTCAGGGCACGGTGAACGACCTGGAGGCCAACGTGATGGACGCTGCCGAGGGCAAGGTGGGCTCTGCGGAGATGCCCACCATTTTTGCCGCCTACGCGGATACCGCTTATAAGCTGGACCAGATGGGCATGGTGGTGGACCTGAAGGATTACCTGACCGAGGATGAAAAGGCCGCCTTTGTGCCCGGCTATATCACCGAGGGCGATTTTGACGGCAGCGGCAGCATAAAAATTTTTCCGGTGGCAAAATCCACCGAGCTGATGTTCTTTAACGATACCGACTGGCAGCGGTTCTCAAAGGAGACCTTTGTGCGTTACGGTGCCCTTTCCACCATGGAGGGTGTGACCGCAGTGGCCGAGCAGTACTATAACTGGTCCGGCGGCAAGGCGCTGTTTGGCCGGGATGCGATGGCAAACTATATGATTGTGGGCGCAAAGCAGCTGGGCTGCGAAATTTTTGAAGTGCACAACGGCAAAATGACCCTGCACTTTGACCATGATGTGGTGCGCAAACTGTGGGATAACTACTATGTGCCCTTGGTCAAGGGGTATTTTGCTGCGAATGGCCGCTTCCGCAGCGATGACGTGAAAACCGGTGCACTGCTGGGCTGTGTAGGCTCCTGTGCCAGTGCCACCTTCTTCCCGAAGCAGGTGATGCCCGGGGATAACCAGATCCACGATATCGAGATGAAGGTGCTGCCTGCGCCCCGGTTTGCCGGGAGCGAAAAGGTGGCGGTGCAGCAGGGCGCCGGTATGGTGGTCACCACCGGCACCGAGGCCGAGATCAACGGCGCAGTCACCTTTTTAAAGTGGCTCACCGAGCCGCAGAATAACATCGCTTTCTCGGTGGAGTCGGGCTATCTGCCGGTGACCACCGCCGCCAACGACATGGACGCCATCCGCGCAAGCGGGCTGGAACTGACCGACAATATGGAGCAGGTCCTTTCCGGCGCGGTGGAAACAGTGCGCAAAAACGAGCTGTACACCCCTACGGCCTTTGCAGGCGGCAATGCAGTCCGCAAGATACTGGAATACAGCATCGGCGATCAGGCCAGTGCCGACCGGGACACGGTGCTGGAACGCATCGCCGCAGGCCAGAGCGCGGAAGCAGCCATGGCAGAGTTTTTGACCGACGACTATTTTGAGACGTGGTATCAGGCCACCCTTGCACAGTTACAGCAGTACGAGGGCTGACCGCCCGCAAAAAAGACGGAAAGGGGGCAGGGCGATGTTTGACGCATGGAAAGAGCGCCAGCGGCAGCGCTTGAAAAACAGACCGGAAAGAACCGTGTTCTACAATATTTTTGCCACCATGATGCTGGTGCTGGTGGTGGAGCTGCTGATGGCGGTCGCCAGCATCCTTGCCGTCAACGTGACCGGGCAGCTGGACGAAAACGCCAAGGATCTGCTTACCATGCGGGTGCGCAACCGCGCCAGCTATGTGCAGGAGATCCTGCGGAACGCGGAGGATCTGGATCAGCTGAGCGAGCAGATCACCGCCACCACCCAGCAGCTGCTGAAAAGCGGCGATATCTCGCTGGATACGCTGGATAACAGCAGCGAGCAGAGCGATGCTTTGCTGGTAGCGCTTGCCCCGCAGCTTCTGGACACCCTGCGCACAAAGCAGGTGACCGGCATCTTTCTCATGCTGAACACCCATGATCTGGACACCTGCGAGGTGGGCAAAAAAATGCCCGGCATCTACCTGCGGGATATGGACCCGGACGCCCGCCCTTCGGAGCGCAACAGCGACCTTTTGCTGGAACGCGCCAGCGCCACAGTGGTAAAAGAACTGGCCATCGGCACGGATAAGGGCTGGCAGCCCGCTTTCCCCTATCAGGGAGATACCAAGGGCGGCATCCTGCGCACGGTCTTTCAGACCGCGTATAAGAGCGGTGCCAGCCTTTCGGCGGAAAGCTATGGCCGCTGGACCACCAACTCCTACTGTCTGGCAGGGGACGACCGGCACGCCATTGCCTACTCGATGCCGCTGATCCTGCCGGACGGCACGGTATACGGCGTGGTGGGCGTGGAACTGCTCACGGACTATCTGCAAACAAAGCTGCCCTTCACCGAGCTGGACGAGGACAAGGCAGGCACCTATTTTATCGTGACCACTACCGATGATGCGCTGACGGATGGCGTGCTCTCCCTGCGCAAGACCGTGACCTCCGGCGAGGATCTGGTAACGGCGGATGCACCGCTGGGCGTTTTGAACTGCCGCAGCGACGGCAACGGCGGCAACTGGGCGGAGCTGAACGGCAAGCGCTATTATATGGTGCTGGAGCCGCTGCTGGTGTATAACCGCAACGCGCCCTTTGCCGCCGAAAAGTGGTTTCTGGCCGGTACCATGGAGCAGTCGGTGCTGCTGGCTTTTTCCGACCGGGTGCGCGAGGTGCTGCTGGCTACCTTACTGTTCACGCTGGTGCTGAGCGTTTTGGGCAGCCTGCTGATCTCGGCACGGCTGGCCAGCCCCATCAACCATTTGTACCGCGAGGTGATAGACGCGCAGGAGAAAAAGACCTTCCCGCACCTGTCCCGCACCGCCATCCGGGAGGTGGACCGCTTTGCCGAGACCATTACCGAGCTGAACAGGGAGCTGGTGACCAACTCCACCAAATTTTTGCGCATCATGGATATGGCCAGTGTGGAGATCGGCGGCTACGAGCTGCGCACCGACACCGGCAGCGTGTTCGTGACCGATAATTTCTTCTCCCTGCTGGGCAAGCCCGAGATGCAGGGCGAGCCGCTGAGCGTGCGCCGCTTTGAGGAGGTGCTCAAGGGCATCCGGGAAAAGAATCCCTGTGACCACACCGCCGAGGGCGACGAACTGCTGACCATTCAGCAGCCGGACGGGGTGCGGTACATCATGCTGCGCAGCACCATCGAGGGGCACGCTAAAATCGGCCTTGCCGAGGACGTGACCGCCGCTGTGCTGGAGCGGAAGCGCATCGAGCACGAGCGCGATCACGATATCCTGACCGGGCTGTACAACCGGCAGGCCTTCAACCGGGTGTGCACCGAGCTGTTCGCCGCGCCGGAGCGCATGGGCGTGGCGGCGCTGATGATGATGGACCTGGATAACCTCAAACACATCAACGATACCTACGGCCACGACTGGGGCGACCAGTACATCCGCCGCACCGGTCAGTGCCTGCGGGACAATACCCCCGCCGGGACGGTGTGCGCCCGCCTTTCCGGCGACGAGTTCCTTGTGCTGTTCCACGGCTACCGCAGCCGGGACGCAGTGCGGGAAAAGATCGACTGCCTGACCAATGCCATGCAGCAGAGCGTGGCGCTGCTGCCCAGCGGCAACGCTTTGCACATCAGCCTTTCCGGCGGCATCGCGTGGTACCCGGACGATGGGCAGGACTGGGAGACCCTGAAAAAATACGCCGACTTTGCCATGTATCAGGTCAAGCACGCCGACAAGGGCCGGGTGGAGGAGTTCGACATCGGGGTGTACAACCGCGAAGCCTACGCCGAGCGCACCCGCCGGGAGTTCCGGCAGCTGCTCAGCAATGCGCAGGTGTTCTACTGTTTCCAGCCCATCTTCTCGGCACGCAGCGGCAGGGTAGTCGCCTACGAGGCGCTGATGCGCTCCGACCTGCCCACCCTGCGCTCCCCGGCCACCATCATGAAGCTGGCGCGGGAGCAGGGGGCACTGTACGAGATCGAGCGCATCACCTTTACCAAGGCGCTGGAGACCTTCGACAGCCTGTGCCGGGCGGGCAGTGTGTCCGGGGATGCCATGCTCTTTGTCAACTCCATCGCCAACACCTGCCTGTCGCATGAGGACGGCAAATATATAAACAACCATTGGCACGAGCTGTGCCGCCGCATGGTCGTCGAGATCACCGAAGAGGAAGAGATCGACTACGAAGCACTGGAGAGAAAGCGCAATGCACCGGGCTTTTCCGGGATGTTTGCACTGGACGATTACGGCAGCGGCTATTCCAACGAGAATACGCTATTGCAGCTTGCACCCCGGTTCGTCAAGGTGGATATTACCATCATCCGTGGCATCGACACCTCGCCGGACAAGCAGCAGATCCTGCGCAATGTGGTGGCCTACGCCCACCCCCGCAGCATGAAGATCGTTGCCGAGGGCGTGGAGACCGCCGCCGAGCTGCGCACGGTCATCGAGCTGGGCGCAGACCTTTTGCAGGGCTATTTTCTGGCGCGCCCGGCCATTGTGCCGGGGGAGATCGCGCCGGAAGCAGCGGGGATCATCCGGGAATTGCAGCGCCGGAAAAAAGACTGAAATATATGCCCTCCCGGGCGCTGCGGCGCTGGGAGGGTTTTTGCAACGGAGGTAAAAAGATATGGTTCAGGTGGATCTCATCACCGGCTTTTTGGGCGCAGGCAAGACCACCTTTCTGCGCCGATATGTGCGGTACCTTGTGCAGCAGGGGCATAAGGTGTGTATTCTGGAAAACGACTTTGGCGCGGTGAACGTGGACGCCATGCTGGTGCAGGAGGTGCTGGGCCCCGGCTGCGATGTGGAGACCATCAGCGGCGGCTGCGACTGCGACACCCACCAGCGCCGGATGCGCACCAAGCTCATCGCCATGGCCATGCGCGGCTTTGACCGGGTGGTGGTGGAGCCCAGCGGCATCTTTGACGTGGACGAGTTTTTCGATATCCTGCGGGACGACCCGCTGGACCGGTGGTATCAGCTGGGCAGCGTCATTGCCATTGTGGATGCCCTGCTGCCGGAAACGCTTTCGCCGCAGGCAGAGTACCTGCTGGCTTCCGAGACCATGAACGCGGGCCGCGTGCTGCTGAGCCGCGCCCAGCTGGCAGCGCCCGCCCAGTGCGCCGCCGCCGCTGCCCACTTGGAGCGTGCACTGGAAGCCGCAAAATCTTCCCGCCGCTTTGCGCCGGGGGAGATCCTTGCCAAGGATTGGGATGCCCTGACCGATGCTGATCTTGCCGCCCTTGCCGCCTGTGGCTACCGGCAGGCCAGCTGCGAAAAGCTGCATTTTGACCAGCACGCGGCCTTTACCTCCCTTTGCTTTCTGGAACTGCACCTCACCCCGGAGCAGCTGCAAGCAGCTGCACAGCGGCTGTTCGCCGCGCCCGAGTGCGGGCAGGTGCTGCGGGTCAAGGGCTTTGCGCCCGCCCCGGCAGGCGGCTGGCTGGAGCTGAACGCCACCGCCGCCGGCTGCACCCTTGCGCCCATCCCGCAGGGGCAGGAGGTAGTCATCGTCATCGGCGAGGGGCTGGACAAAGCCGCCATTGAAGCAAACCTGAAGGGGTGAAAGACCGTTTTCCCCCATAATAAACCGCGTTGTGGAAAAACAGGAGGGAACACCATGCAGGAAGTACGCGCAGCCGTTATTGGCACCGGGGTCATGGGGCGCAAGTATGCCCAGATGATCGCAGAAGGAAAGGCGGGCGCATTGCGCCTGACCGCCGTGGTCTGCCGCAGCGCCGGGGCGCAGCAGTGGGCAAAAGATACCCTGCCGGATACGGTGCGGGTGTGCCCCAACGCCGAGGCGCTGTACGATTATGCAGAAGAGTTTGACGCCGTGCTGGTGGTCACCCCGCACAAGACCCACCCGGCGCTGGTGATGCAGGCTTTTGCCCACGGCAAGCACGTCTTGTGCGACAAGCCCAGCGCAAACGCGCTGGCACCGGCGCTGGAAATGAACCGCGCCGCCGAAAAAAGCGGCCTTGTTTTTGCTATGATGTTCCATCAGCGCCGATACAAAAAGTATATGCGGCTTAAAAAATTACTGAATGATGGGTCGTTGGGCGAGATCAAGCGGGTGCAGCTGGAAAACAGCCGCTACTTCCGCACATGGATGTACCACCGCTCCGGCAGCTGGCGTTCCAGCTGGGCAGGGGAGGGCGGCGGCGCGCTGCTCAATCAGGGCCAGCACATTCTGGATATCTGGCAGTGGCTGTTCGGAATGCCGGAGAGTATTTATGCGGCAATACCATACGGCAAGTATAACGATTTTATGGTGGATGACGAAGCTACCCTGCTGATGGAGTACCCGCAGCAGCGCACGGCAACCTTTATCCTTTCCACCGGCGAGGGCAGCTACACCGAGCGGTTGGAAATTGTGGGCACCAAGGGCACCGCCCTGCTGGAAAAGGACACCCTCACCCTGCACACCTACACGCCAGACACCGAGACCTACCGCCGTACCGCCGATTGCACCGAGCGCCAGCAGCTCACCGAGACCACCACCACCGAGCAGTTCGCGCCGCAGGCAGAGCCTTACCCGGA
>OGCQ01001457.1_pt1 | contig 28873 bp, 19 predicted proteins | sample 1570161 | NCBI WGS metagenome assembly OGCQ01 (sample SAMEA4384402, study PRJEB24528) | human gut metagenome
CGGTCGTGTTCTTCTCGTTGGCGAAGATGCCGTAAACTGCGCCGTCCGTAACGGGGACCGTCAGCGGAGAGGACGTGTCATACGCGCCGTCGATGTAGTAATACTGACCCCAGAACTCAACGCCCGCATTGGCGGCGTTGAAATCGTCCGGGCCGGTCAGACTGCCGATGTAGCCATAGCCGCTGACCGTGAGCGTATAGTCCTCGCCAAGGCCCTCCTGCAGAGCCTCTGCCACGGTCTTATCCGACGTCGTGTCGAACGTGCGGTCCACTGCGCCGACGCCGTTCACGCCGGTCAGCACGACCGTGACCGTCGTCCTGACGGGAGGCTGATCGCCGCCCGGGTTCGGGCCGTCCGTGCCGAGGACCGTCATGGTGGCGGAGACCTTCTGACCGATCAGCTTGGAGAAGTAGTCGTCATACCATGCGCCGGACGTAATCTTCTTGGCATACTTGGCAAAGACGGCATGCTCCAGGACGCTCTCAACGGTGACAGACGTGTTGTACTTCGGCTGCGTCAGCACCAGATTCTCATGGGCAATGACGGCCGGATTGCTGGACTTGAACTTGTTGTACTGCTCCTGACCGCCGACGGAGGAATAATCCGCCTGATCTCCGGCCACGATGCCAGCACCATGCGCGTCGCGGTAGTCATACAGCCACGTCAGGCCGCCGTTCTCGCCCGCAACGGCCTCGCGGAAGGCGTGGAGGCTCTTCGTCACGGCGTACTGCGACTCATTCGCTCCGTCGTTCAGGCCGTCCCAGTAGTGAGCCTTGACCTGCTCCATGAGGTTCAGCGCATCGTCAAGCTCCGCCTTTGTCAGCGGCAGGACCTTGAGGGCGATCTGCTTCTGCACGGAGACGTCCTTTGTCTTGTGCTGCATGGTGACGGTCAGCGTCACCTCCGCCGCGGCTTCGCCGGGCATCGGGCGGTAGATATTGGCGCGGTAGGCGTTGATCTCGGCCACATCCGGATCGCCCGAAGTGACGATGAACTTATAATCGTCATAGTTCTCAATGCCGGTGGCGCGTGCCGTGAGGAGCTGGATGTCGCCGTTCACAGCCTCGGGGTCGATGACCTCGCCGGTCACAACATAGGTCAGCTTCGTGACGAGATAGTTCTCGTCAAGCTCCTTCTGCATCTGCTGACGCAGCGGCTCGAGATCCTCGGCCGGGAGCGTCAGGCGGAAGCCCTCGGCCTGCAGCGAGCTCTCGTTGAGCTGGAACGTCAGGGTCGGATAGAGATGGACCTTCGTGTCAACGCTCGGGCGTGTGACGCGGCCCGTCAGGACTTCGCCCGCCGTGCTGCCCTCGATGGAGATCAGCTTGGAATCGGATGTCCAGGCGAACGTGACGAACGGATAAGCGCCGGTACGCTGCGGGAGCTGCAGGTCGGAGATAATCTCCGCTTCGCTTGTATTCTGATTGCGGATGGTATCGAACGTAACGGAGGCCGCCGCCTTTTCGAGGTAATCCCGGACGGTGTCCAGATCCCAGTTCAGGATGACCATCGCCGTGATATCCGCGCTGCTCTCGCCGCGCGTAAGCGTCAGTTCCACGCCGGAGACGCGGGCAAAGTGCGCCGCAAGGCCCAGCGTTTCGGGGTCCGCGTTGAAATAGGTGATCTTGCCGTCGGCCGCGATGCCGGTCGTCTGCGCCACATCCATCGGATAATCGAGCGCGCCGGGGTCCTTCACGGTGACGGTGATGCCGTTGAGATCATTTCGGCTCAGATAGTTTTCCACATAGGTGCAGAGGTTCGTATCCGTACCGGGGACCGGGTTCAGCGTGGACTTGCTGTCCAGCAGGGACTTGGCCGCCGTGACGAGCTCGTCGTTCTGCGCCTTCAGGGACTTCACCGTGATGAGGAAGGTCTTCGTACCGGTCTCGCCGCCATAGGCCAGCGTTGCCGTCAGCTTCACATAGACCGTTCCCGTGGACGGGAGCGTCACAACGCCCTCCGGCGTGATGACCGCGCCGTTCGAGCTGGCCCAGGTGATCGTGCCGTCAAAGCCCTCGACCGTCGAAGCGAGCGCCAGCGTGCAGTTCTCGATGACGAGCGTCGGCTCGACCGTGAGCTTTTCCGCCGCGCGCGCAATGGCCTCGGCCGCCGCCGTGTTGACCACATGCGTGCCGCCCTGCCATGCCAGCAGCGGATAGCCGCCGTTGCGACCGTCATCCTGGTGGAAGGCTTCATTGCCGAGCGCGAGAACGAAGGCAGTCTCCTTCATCTCCGCGGCAGTCTTGGCCGTCACTTCGACATTGACGCCGTCCTTCGTGTTGCCGGTCGCAGCAGAGGCGGAGCCTTCGAGATAATAGCTGTTCCGAATTTCGGCCGCATATTCGCCGACGAGCGCGCCGCAGGAAGCGCCCTTGACGCTGCCGGTGTTATAGCAGTTCGTGACCGTGGGATCCGTGCCGCCGGTGTGCTTGCCCGCGATGCCGCCGGCGCAGGTCGCGCCGGTAACGGAGCCGGTATTGTAGCAGTTCAGGATCTGCACGCTGCCGTTTTCGGTGTAGCCGACGATGCCGCCGACATAGCCGCGGTTGTTGCTGCCGCCGTTGATCGCGCCGGTGTTATAGCAGCCCGTGATGGGCGCGTAGCTTGCGCCGACGATGCCGCCGACCTTCGCGTCGGAATAGGCGCTGCTCAGCGTGCAGGTCACGCTGCCCTCGTTGCCGCAGTTCACGATCGCACCGCTGGCATAGACGCGCGCGGCGATGCCGCCCGTCACGCCGCCGTAGGAGGCCGCATTCGTCACGTTCACACGGCTGACGCAGCCCTCAATGCGGCCGTAGCTCTGGTTGGCGAAGGCGCCGATCGCGCCGTCGCCCTCGATCATACCGACAAGCGTCAGATTCTTGATCACGCCGTCTGCCCCGAGGTAGCCGCACAGGCCCATCGCAGATTCGTAGGTATCGTCATTATCGCAGCTGTAATAGCCGCTGATCGTCTTGCCGTTGCCGTCAAAGATGCCGCTGTACTGCAAGTTGTACTTGCCAAAGCCGTCCCAGCGGTTGGCCTTCGGAGCCTCCGTGCTGTTGAGCACGAGGTTCACCATGATGCGGGCGTTGATCGTCGTCTCACCGCCGTTGACCTTCGCGGCAAACCACGCCAGCTCCTCCGGCGTCTTGATGAGGTACCACGTCACGCCGTTTTCGGTCTTCGTCTCCGGCGCGGTATCGGAGGCCTTGCCCGTCCAGACATTGCTGCCCTCCTCGAGTCTGACCGTAACAGTCAGATCCTTGCCCGCGACCGTGAAGGAACCGGCCACATTCAGATAGCCGTCCAGCATAACGGCATAGGAATAGGTGCCGTCCGGCAGGCTGTAGACGCCGTTCACCGCCGTCTGCTCGCCGCCCTCGGCATGCGTCACGGTAATGTCCGCGCCGCTCAGCGCGCTGCCGTCGTCCGCCTTCACCGTGGCAAAGCGCACATTATGGCGCGCCGCCTGCTGCAGCGTGACATGCAGGCTGTCGTTTTCGCCCGTGACCGTCAGGCTGCCCGACGCGGTCTCGTAGCCGAACAGGCTCGCCTCATAGGTGTAGCTGCCCTTCGGCAGGCGCCATGCGCCGTTCACGGCGCTCCACTGCTTGCCATCGGCATCGCGAAGAACGAGCTTTGCCTCGGCCGGGGTCAGCGTCACGCTGACGGGATAGGTGCGGACCGAGAGGGTGACCGTGATGGTGCGGCCTGCGCCGTCGATCGTAAAGCTTCCGGTCACATCGTCGCACTCATCGCGCGTGACAAGATAGGTATAGCTGCCGGAGACAAGGCGATAGGTGCCGTCCTCCTCCGGGGTCTGCTCCACGTTCTGCGCATCGTAGACATGGACGGAAGCGCCGGTCATGTTGACGGAGAACGCCACGATGAGCTTGGCATCCGCATCCTGCCAGGCAAGGACGGGATAGCCGCTGTTCTGATTCTTCGCGTCGTTCACGAATGCGCCGCCGAGCTTCAGCACGGTGTCGAACGACTTCAGCTGCTCTTCCGTGAGGGCAGTCGTGTCGCCGGAGCCGCTGCCGATGGCCTGCGTGCCCGTGAGGTAATAGCAATTCGAAACGGAGCCGCCGTTGTAGCCGATGAGCGAGCCCGCATAATTATAATTGCCCGCTGCCGCCAGTGTGATCGCACCGGCATTGTAGCAGGACGTCACGGTCGTGTTCGAATCCGTCTGGCCGAGAATGCCGCCGACGCGGTTGCCGGTGGCGGAGCCGACGTTATAGCACTCGCTCAGCGTAGTATAGTAGGCAGTGCCAACGATACCGGCCGAGAAATTGTTCGTACCATTGCTGATCGTGCCGAAGTTCGCGCAGCGCAGGACGGTCGAGCGCGCAGCGGACTTGCCGTTCAGACGGCCGACGATACCGCCGACATTCTGGCGCGTACCGGTGACCGTGGCATAGTTCGCGCAGGCCTCGATCGTGGCGCTGTCCGCCTGACCGGCGATGCCGCCGACATAGCCGCGGCCGGAGATGCTGCCGCGGACCGTCAGGCGGCGTACGGCCGCGCCGGTATCCAGGCAGCCGAACAGGCCGGCATAATCCGTCGTCTGCGAGACGAGCAGGTTATCAATCGTGTGATACGCGCCGTCAAAGCTGCCCGCAAAGCGGCGGGCATCGCTGCCGATCGGCGTGAAGGCCATATTGCCCATGTCCAGATTGGCTGCGAGTGTCACATACTTTCCGGCAAAGTCATTGCCGGAGGCGACCTGTGCGGAGAGATAGGCCAGCTCCTCGCCGTTCGAGATGAGATAGGGATCGGCCTGCGTACCGGTGCCGCCCGCAAAGCCGTCTGCCACCGTTCCGTCCCACTCGACGCCGGGGACCATGGTGACCTTGACCGTCGTGTCGGCCTCGCCGAGCGTGAACGTGCCGCGTGCCGTCTTATAGCCCGCAGCCTTCACCTGATAGGAATAGTCCGCCGGGAAGAGCAGGTAGGAGCCGTCCTCCTCGGCCTGCATAATCTCGTCGCCGTGCTTCACGGTGACGGCCGCCGTCGTGCCCTCGGCAAGGCCCGTGATCGAGAACGCCGCCTTATGACGCGCAAGCTCCGTCATGGTCACGGGGACTTCAACGGCCGCATCCGTCACGGTAAAGCTGCCGGTGGCCTGCGCATAGCCGAAGGCCTCGGCCGTATAGCGGTACTCGCCCGCCGGAACGCTGGCCTTGCCGTCCGTCACGGCATAGGAAGCATCCGCGCTGTCCGTCAGCGTAAAGGCCGTGCCTGCAGGCGCGCCCGTGAACGTGACGCCATAGTACGTTTTGCAGCTGAAGTCCTTCAGATAGAGCGTGTCATCGTTCTTATCGCTGCTGTAGTCCTTGGAATACCCGATGGTCACGACGTCATTCGCCGCGACCTCCATCGTGTAGGTCTGGAAGGACGTCATCGCACCGGAATACGAAGCCTTGCTGGACTTCGTCAGGTTCGTTCCGTTCTTCGTGACCGCCATGTAGTCATAGTTGGACTCACTGGAGACCTTATAGGAGAAGCGGAACGTACCGCCGCTCCGGAAGGTCAGCTTGAGGGCGGAAGTCGTTCCCCCCATACCCTTGTTGCCGGATATCAGGCAGGTCTCGTCGTCGCTCTCCGCAAAGGGATAGGAGGCGTCGTTTTCCACGGTCGCCGGAACGTCCGCAAAAAACTCATCAAAACTTGCCGCTGCTGCGACCGGGATGCTGCACAGCACCATGCACAGCACAAGGATCGCCGCGATCATTCGTTTCATGATCCAATCTTCCTTTCTTAATACGAAAATAATAAAAACACTGCGGCAGAGGGCCTCGTTTCCCCTGCCGCAGCCGTTTTCCTGCGTCATGGCGCACCTGCGCCGCATGCTTCTGCAGGTCTTCTGACTCGTGCTCCCGGGTCTCCCCCGCAACGCGGCGCTCAGCCTTCTCAGGTCGCCCCAATGACCGGCTTTCGCCCATGGAGCTCGCGTCTTGCACATACAGCGCCGGTCGGCGTTGCAGGCTCTCACTGCATTCCCTTGTCCATCTCCGGCTGTACATATGCCCTGCCAGAGCCACAAAAGCTTTTTGTTTTTAACCTATTCAGTATAGCATATTTCCGCAGCATTGTAAAGCCGGATGAAAAACGTTCCGACCCTATAACCGCCGTTGACGGAGCACCGAAAATACGCTATAATTTAATTGTATATTTTGATCCGCCCCCGGCGGGAAGGAGTGCAGCATTATGATCCAGTTATCTGATTTCTATGGCTACAGCATGTATACCATCTCTTCCGATACGCTTTCCGTCTCCGTAATGAGCCTCGGTGCGACCGTCACAAGGCTTGTCTATCAGGGCCGCAATGTCGTGGTCAGCCTGAAGACTCCGGACGACTATCTGCAGGACACCAGCTACCTCGGTGCGATCGTCGGCCGCTATGCCAACCGCATTGCGGGCGGCCGCTTCCCGCTGAACGGCGAGACGGTGCAGGTCGAGCAGAACGAGGGCCGCAATCACCTGCACGGCGGCAGCGTCGGCTTCCACAAGCGCATCTGGGCCGCTGAATGCCTTGGGGAGCAGGCCGTTCGCTTCACGCTGCACACGCCGGACGGCGACGCGGGCTACCCCGGTGAACTGACGATGCACGTCACCTATCGCGTGGAGGGCAGCCGGCTGTTCCTCGATTTTGAGGGTATCAGCACAAAGGACACCATCCTCGCGCCTACAACGCACATGTATTTCAACCTCGGCGGCACGGAGAGCATTCTCGGCACGACGCTGCAGATCAACGCCAGCCGCTGGATCCCCGTGGACGGCGAGCTTATCCCCACCGGAGAGCTGTGCCCGGCCGAGGGCCCGTTCGACTTCCGCACGCCGCACACCATTGCGCAGAACTTTGACCATGGCTTCGTGCTCGACGGCCCGGACGCCCTTGTGGCAGAGGACGGCGGCGTCCGCCTGTCGCTGCACACGGACTACCCTGCCCTGCAGCTCTACACCGGTGAATTCCTCTCGGGCAAGCTCCATCCGAATCAGGGCTTTGCCATTGAGCCGGAGGCCTGCCCCGACACGCCGAACCATCCGGAATTCGGCTCCTCCGTGCTGAAGGCCGGTGAGACGTTCCATCGCTCCATCGCCTATACCTTCGAATCCACCGCAAAATGAGCCGCGCCGATTTGCTTTACCGCGAGACGTGTGCACGCATCCTGCGCGAGGGCGTTTGGGACACCGATCAGTCCGTTCGCCCGCGCTGGGCGGACGGTTCCCCGGCCCATACGGTCAAGTGCTTCGGTGTGGTGAACCGCTATGACCTGCAGGAGGAATTCCCGCTCATGACGCTGCGCCGCACCTACTGGCGCTCATGCGTGGAGGAGCTTCTGTGGATCTGGCAGAAGAAGTCGAACAACGTCCACGACCTCGGCAGCCATATCTGGGACAGCTGGGCCGATGAGAACGGCTCCATCGGCAAAGCCTACGGCTATCAGCTCGGCATCAAATACCGCTTCCCGGAGGGAGAGTTCGATCAGGTCGACCGCGTGCTGTACGACCTGAAGCACAACCCGGCCAGCCGCCGCATTCTGACAAGCCTCTACAATTTCGCCGATCTGCACGAGATGGCTCTGTATCCCTGCGCCTATTCCATGACGTTCCATGTCAGCGGCAACCGGCTCAACGCCATTCTGAATCAGCGCTCGCAGGACATGCTCACGGCAAACAACTGGAATGTCGTGCAGTATGCCGTGCTTGTGCACATGCTGGCGCAGGTCAGCGGTCTTGTCGCAGGCGAGCTCGTGCATGTAATCGCCGATTGCCATATCTACGACCGCCACATTCCGCTTGTCGAACAGATGCTGGAGCTGGAGCCGTATCCCGCGCCGGAATTCCGGCTCGATCCTGCGGTCACGGACTTCTATGCCTTCACGCCGGACAGCGTGCAGGTGGAGAATTACCGTTATCATCCGTTTTCGGCCAGAATTCCTGTCGCCATTTAGGAGGAGCCATGGACTGCATCGTCAACGTCACGCAAAACTGGGGCATCGGGAAGGACGGCGATCTGCTTGTCTCCATTCCCACCGACCTGCGCCGCTTCCGCGCGCTCACGACCGGGAAGACCGTGATCTATGGCCGCAAGACCCTGCTCACCTTCCCCCACGCGCGCCCGCTGCCGAACCGCGAGAACTGGATCCTATCGGCGACGCCCGGCTTTTCCGTGCCGGGCGCAGCGGTGTTTCCGTCGCTTGCGGCCCTGCAGGAAGCCATGCGTACCCGTCCGGCCGATTCGCTGTGCCTCATCGGCGGTGCGAGCGTCTACCGCGCGCTGCTGCCGTGGTGCAGCCGCGTGCTGCTCACGCAGACCTGCGCCGACCTGCCTGCCGACCGGTTTTTCCCCGATCTGGACCGGCTCCCGAACTGGCGCTGCACGGACACCGGCCCCCTGCAGGAGGACGGCGGCCATTGCTTCCGCTATCTGACTTACGAAAACGACGCTCCGCTTCCGTTATGAACATAGAATTGCTCCCTTCTGCGCAGACTAAGCGCCGAAGGGAGCGATTTTTATGCCGATTTTACCTTTGACGGAGGAAAATTTCGAGCAGGAGGTCCTGCAGGCCGAGGGGCCGGTGCTCGTAGACCTCTTTGCCGCGTGGTGCGGCCCGTGCCGTGCGCTTGCGCCGGTGCTGGACGCACTGGCCGAGGCCCGGCCGGAGCTGCGCATCGGAAAGGTCGATGTGGACGCCCAGCCCGAGCTTACGGCGCGGTTTGACGTGCTGACCGTCCCGACGCTGCTGCTGTTCCGCTCCGGCAGGCTGCTCCGGCGCACGACCGGCGCAAAAACACTGACGGAGCTGGAGGAATTTCTGCGGAGCGGCGAAGCATGAGATGCTATGACATGGCCGTGGTCGGGGCCGGACCGGCGGGCTGCACGGCGGCTCTCTATGCCGCCCGCGCCGGGCTGGACGTGCTCGTTCTCGAGCGGCTCGGCCCCGGCGGGCAGATGGCGCAGACGCAGCACATTGAGAATTACCCCGGCTTTCCGGACGGCGCAGACGGAGCCGCATTGGCTGCGGATATGAAGGCAGGTGCGGAGCGCGCGGGGGCCATTTTTCTGCTGGCCGACGTCCGCAGCACGCAGCTCACCGGCCGCGTAAAGGAGCTGCAGACGGACGGCGGGCCGGTCCTTGCCCGGACCGTTGTGCTCGCCACGGGAGCGGGCCCGCGGAGGCTCGGGCTGCCGCAGGAGGACGAGCTGCCCGGCGTGAGCTACTGCGCCGCCTGCGACGGGGCGTTTTTCCGTGGGAAGGACGTCGCCGTGGTCGGCGGCGGCAATTCCGCCGTCAGCGAAGCCCTGCTGCTGTCGAGACTGTGCCGCCATGTGTCGCTCGTGCACCGCCGCAGCACGTTCCGGGCATCTGCCGCAGAGCTGGCGGCGCTGGAAAAGCAGAGCAATGTGACGTTCTGCCGGAACAGCATCGTAACGGAGCTGCTGGGCCGTGAGCGCCTGACCGGCATCCGCCTGCAGAACGGCCGGGAGCTGGAGATCAGCGGCCTGTTTGTCTGCATCGGCCGCACGCCTGTCTCCGCCCTCGGCGGCGAGCAGCTCCGCCGGACGCCGGACGGCTATTACTGCGCGGACGAGACGACACGGACCGGCCTGCCGGGCGTTTTTGCCGCAGGCGACGTGCGGGAAAAGCAGCTGCGCCAGATCGTTACGGCCGTCTCGGACGGCGCAGCGGCGGCGCAGCAGGCGGAGCATTATCTGGGCAAAACGTCCCGCAGGGCGGAAATATAGCGCGGATCCGTGCCGCAGCAGCCGCCGACGAGTGCAGCTCCGGCATCGATCAGCGTGCGCATATGCTGCGCGAATGCCGCCGGGCCCATGGAATAGATGGCCTCGCCCTCCGGCGAGATCTCCGGCATGCCCGCATTCGGCTTGACAAGGAGCGGCACCTTCGCGGCCTGCTTCATATTGCGCACAAGGCTTTCAAGCTGGTCCGGGCCGGTGGAGCAGTTGATGCCGACGGCGGCCGCGCCGAGCTCCTGCAGCGTCTCCACGGCCTCGACGCAGGTCCCGCCGAAATAACCGCTGCCGTCGGCCTGCACCGTCATGCTGCACAGGACCGGCAGGGCGCAGACGCTCTGCGCCGCCTCGAGGGCGACGGTCATCTCGTCGATGCCGAGCATGGTCTCCACAACGAGCAGGTCGGCCCCGGCCTCGGCCAATGCCGCAATTTGCTCCGTGTAAATTTCAAACAGCTCGTGATATGTCATCGTCCCGGCAGGCTCGAGCGGCACGCCGGTCGTCGTGAGGTCGCCTGCCACGAGCGCGTGGCCATCCGCCGCTTCAAGTGACAGTGCAACGAGCTGCCGGTTCAGAAGCGCAACATCGTTCTCTCGGCCGCAGCGTGCAAGCCCGCGCCGGTTGGCGCAGAACGTCGGCGCATAGATGATCTGTGACCCGGCCGCGATATAGTCCCGCTGCAGAGCCAGCAGAGGCTCCGGATGCTCTGTGACCCAGACCTCCGTGCAGATGCCGCGCGGCATGCCCGCACGCATCAGGTTCGAGCCGGTCGCGCCGTCGAGCAGCACGGGGCCGCGCGCAAGCAGCGCCTGAAAAGCTTCGTTTGTCATAGGTTCCTCCGTGGTATGATTTTCTCTTCTATTTTACCCGCTCCGGCGGGAATTTGCAATGAGAAACTTCCGCATGCATTTTCGGTTGCATTCCGGTGGGGTTTCTGCTAGAATAGCGATAGATTCCATTCATTATTACAAGGAGGACAATATGAAAAAGTCCGTACTGCGCAAATATGCCACGCTGATCGCCACGGTCGGCGTCAATGTCCAGAAGGGTCAGGAGGTCTTCATCGCCGCCGAGCTCGATCAGCCCGAATTCGTAAAGATGGTCGTTGAGGAATGCTACCGCGCCGGTGCCAAGCGCGTTGTGGTGGACTGGGACTATCAGCCGCTGACGAAGCTCCATGTCCGCTGGCGCAGCCAGAAGAACCTCTCCACGCTGGAAAACTGGGAGGAGGCCCGCTGGCAGCATTATGTCGATGAGATCCCCTGCCGCATCTACCTGATCTCCGAGGATCCGGACGGCCTGCGCGGCGTCAATCAGGAAAAGATGGCCAAGGCCGGTCAGGCTAAGTACAAGGTCATCCGCCCGTACCGCGACCAGATCGAGAACAAGTATCAGTGGTGCATCGCAGCCGTCCCCGGTGTTGCGTGGGCCAAGAAGCTCTTCCCGAACCTGTCGAAGGCACAGGCCGTCGAGAAGCTGTGGGAAGCCATTCTGGCCGCCTCCCGCGTGGATGACGACCCCGTTGCCGCATGGAAGGCCCATAACGAAGACCTTGCCCGCCGGTGTGCCTATCTGAACGACCTCGGCATCACGGAGCTGGAGTATCACAGCTCGAACGGCACGAATTTCAAGGTCGGCATGATCGAAGACGCCGAATTCAAGGGCGGCGGCGAGAACTCTCTGCTCGGCCACTTCTTCAACCCGAACATCCCGACGGAGGAGGTCTTCATCTCCCCGAAGCGCGGCGTGGCAGAGGGCATCGTCTATTCCACGAAGCCGCTGTCCTATCAGGGCCAGCTTATCGAGAACTTCTCCATCCGCTTTGAGGGCGGCAAGGCCGTCGAGGTCCATGCCGAAAAGAACGAGGCCCTTCTGCAGAAGCTCATCTCCATGGATGAGGGCGCTTCCTATCTTGGCGAGTGCGCGCTCGTTCCCTATAACTCCCCGATCCAGAATTCCGGCCTGCTGTTCTACAACACGCTGTTCGACGAGAACGCCGCCTGCCATCTGGCGCTCGGCATGGGCTTTGCCGACACGATCAAGAATTTTGAGAACTACACGCTCGACGAGTGCCGTGCCAAGGGCATCAACGATTCCATGGTGCATGAGGACTTCATGATCGGCTCCGCCGACCTGTCCATCGACGCGCACACGCGCGACGGCCGCACCGTGCCGATCTTCCGCGACGGCAACTGGGCATTTTAATGGGGATCTCTGAATATATCAGAGCTTTTCTGAGTCCCGGACATAAAAACTGCTGCAGCGATTGTGCTGCAGCAGCTTTTTTATTCCGTTAGCAGGGTGAGCTTCCCGGTTCTGCGGGCCGCGTTCAGGTCGATGAGGCGCTGGTTCCGGCTGCCGCGCCAGCGGAGCTCCAGAGAGCGCTCCGCCTCGACATACGGTCCATCCACGAGCACATCGGCAGCCGCCAGCAGCCGCAGGCGCGCCGGGTCCGCCTCCTGCACGAGCGCCTCATAGCGCCAGCCCGTGTAAACCCAGACATTACCGCCCAGCGCGTGCACAGCCTCGGCCAGCGCGGCGCATTCCGCCGCCTGCTCCATCGGCTCGCCGCCGGAGAGCGTCAGGCCGTCGAGCAGCGGATTGGCCGCATACCGCGCCAGCAGCGCCGCTGTACTTTCCTCGCGGCCGCCCGCCGGGTCATGTGTCTGTGGATTGTGACAGCCGGGACAGCGGTGCGGGCAGCCCTGCGTGAACACGGTCAGCCGCAGGCCCGGTCCGTCCACGATAGACTCGGAGACCGTTCCGGCAATGCGCATCAGTCCGTCACCCCGTGCTTGACACGGTCGCGCTCCTCGGCGCGCTTGCCGTTGTTGAAGCGGTCGAGCGTGCCCACAAGATAGCCCGTGATGCGGCGGATACGCTCAAACGGCTGGTCCGGCGTCTCGCGGCGGCCGCAGCGCGGGCAGGTATCGCCGATAATACCGTTGAAGCCGCAGACCGGGTCACGGTCGACCGGATGGTTGATAGAGCCGTAGCCGATGCCGCACTGGCCCATGAAGCGCACGACCTTCTCGAATGCTGGCAGATTCTGCAGCGGATCGCCGTCCATTTCAATATAGGAGATGTGCCCGCCGTTCGTCAGCGCATGATAGGGTGCCTCGATGCGGAGCTTGTTAAAGGCCGAGATCGGATAATACACCGGCACATGGAAGCTGTTCGTGTAATACTCGCGGTCCGTCACGCCGGGGATCACGCCGAAGCGCTTGGCATCCATCCGGACAAAGCGGCCGGAGAGGCCCTCCGCCGGGGTGGCAAGGCAGGAGAAGTTCAGGCCGCGGGCCGCCGACTCTCGGTCGGCACGGTCGCGGATGCGGCCGATGATCTCAAGCCCGAGCGCCTGCGCCTCGGCGCTTTCGCCGTGGTGCGCGCCGGTCAGCGCCTTCAGGCACTCGGCAAGGCCGATGAAGCCGATGGAGAGCGTGCCGTGCTTGAGCACCTCGCGCACCTCATCGTCCGGGCCGAGCTTTTCGGAGTCCAGCCAGACGCCCTGCCCCATCAGGAAGGGGAAATTGCGCACGCGGCGGCGGCTCTGGATCTCGAGCCGCTCGAGCAGCTGGCCGACGACAAGGTCGAGCATCTCATCAAGGCTGCGGAAAAAGGCCTCGCGGTCGCCGCGTGCCAGAATGGCGAGCCGCGGCAGATTGATGGACGTGAAGGAAAGGTTGCCGCGCCGCGCCGTGACCTCGCGGGAGGGATCGTAGGCATTCGCCACCACACGCGTGCGGCAGCCCATATAGGCGATCTCCGTTTCGGGATGGCCCTCCTTGTAATATTGCAGGTTGAACGGGGCATCCTGGAACGAGAAGTTCGGGAACAGGCGCTTGGCGCTGCAGCGGCAGGCCAGCCGGAACAGGTCGTAGTTCGGTTCGCCCTCGTTGAGGTTCACGCCGCTCTTCACACGGAAGATCTGAATGGGGAAGATCGGCGTCTCGCCGCTGCCAAGCCCGGCCTCCGTGGCGAGCAGCAGGCTTTTCATCACAAGACGGCCCTCCGGCGAGGTATCCATGCCGTAGTTAATGGAGGAAAACGGCGTCTGCGAGCCGGAGCGGGACTCCATGGTGTTCAGGTTGTGGATAAGCGATTCCATGGCCTGATAGGTCGCGCGGTCCGTCTCCTCTGCGGCGCGGCGGGCAGCGAATTCCTGCGCGCGGCGGATATCGCCCTCCACGCAGCCGAAGGCCGCCTTGAGCTGCGCCGCCTCGGCATCGTCATAGGCCTTCTGCCCGGCAAGCGCCGGAACAAGTCCCTTTTCGGCCAGTGAAGCCGCAAAGCCCCGGAGCTGGGCATCCGTCGGCGTCACGCCGCACAGCAGCTCCAGCGCGCGGCTGAGGTTCTGGCGGTAGCAGGCGCGGTACGTCTTGGCGACGCCCTCGGCCATGGCATAGTCAAAATTCACGATGCTCTGGCCGCCGTGCTGGTCGTTCTGGTTCGACTGAATGGCGATGCAGGCCAGCGACGCATACGACGCGATGCTCTGCGGCTCGCGGATATGGCCGAGGCCGGTGGAAAAGCCGCCGTGGAACAGCGAGAGCAGGTCGATCTGGCAGCACGTTGTCGTCAGGGCATAAAAATCAAGATCGTGGATGTGGATATCGCCGCGCTCATGCGCCGTGGCATACTCCGGCTTCATCAGGAAGGACTCGGAGAACTGCTTGGCGGCCTCGGAGCCGTAGCGCAGCATGGTACCCATGGCGGTGTCTCCGTCGATGTTGGCGTTCTCGCGCTTGATGTCCGAATCGGCGGCGTCCTTGAACGTGATCTCCTCAAACTTGCGCATGAGGCTGGAATTCACCTGCCGCGCGCGGCTGCGCTCCTCGCGGTAGAGGATGTAGGCCTTGGCCGTGCGGCCGTAGCCCTCCTGCATCAGCACCTGCTCCACAAGGTCCTGCACATGCTCGACCTCCGGCTCGCAGCCCTCGAGCTCGAGCATGGTCTCCACCTTGCGGGCAAGCGCGTCGGAGACGTCCTCCATGCCGGTCTGCCCGACACCGAGGAATGAACGCCAGATCGCGTTCCGGATCTTTTCTGTATGAAATTCTACGAGACGCCCGTCCCGCTTGCGGATCATTTTCTGCGTCATGACTGTCTCCTCTCGCACACAAGATATGGTAGTACCGCGCAGGCACAAAACGCATATATCGTACTGCAAGTTCCGGTGTCTGTCAAGCACGGCCCGGCCGAAATAGTGCACAAAAAAATCGGGGCCGTTTTCGGCAGACCCGCGATTTTCCGTATAATCTGCGCACCGGGTGTGCATACTATCCACAGCATATGACAACAGGAGGGAAATCAAGATGGACATGCTTGCGCTGATTCTGAGCATCATCGGCTCGATCAACTGGGGGCTGGTCGGCATTTTCAAATTCGATCTGGTCGCCTGGATCTTCGGCGGACAGACGGCCGTCGTCAGCCGCATCATCTACACGATCGTCGGCCTCGCGGGACTGTGGTGCATCTCGCTGCTGTTCCGCCGCCGCCCGCTGCGCGCCGCAGAGGACGATGCATAACCACCAGAAAAACTGCACAAAGGCAGACTGCCGGACCGAGCCGCAATGGCCCGCCGGCAGTCTGTTTTTTTCGTTCTACCAGAGTAGTGCAGCCGCGACCGTCGGGACTACGAGAATGCCCGCCGCGATGAGCATCGTCTGAATGGTGCTGCGTGTTTTGCGCGACAGCAGCAGGATGACCGCCGCACCGCCTGCGCCGAGCAGCACATGCACGAGCGCGCGCAGCCCCAGAACGGTCCGGATGCGCCAGCCCGCTGGCACGCCGCTCAGCAGGGGCAGGCTGTTTGCCTGTGCGCCCCACTCCGGCAGTCCGTAGGCCCCGCGGACGGCAAGCAGGCGCGGCAGGAAAGCTGCCGTCACCATCAGGAGCACCAGCACCGCCGTGAGCAGCAGCTTGCGCCGCAGCACGCGCCCGTTCGCCCCGGCCGCCGTCTGCAGAACGGCGACGCCCGTCTCCTGCTCCATGGCAAACACGGCGGACAGCGCGACCGTCAGGAAGAAGAACAGCTTCGCAAGGTCCAGCAGGTCCTTCTGCACACCAAAGTAGCCTAGCAGGACGTTATAGCCCGTCTCATAGACATAGGACTGCCCCGGCTGCAGCTGCTCATACTGCTGCTTTGCCTGCTCAAAGCCTTCCTGCGCCCGTAGGGCCGAGAGAACGTCGCGCGCCATGAACTGCAGCGCATCCTCGTTGCCCTCCGTGATGCGGGCATAGTCCGCAAGCTCGTTCTGCAGCTCCGCAAAGCGGGCCGTCTCCGAGGCAAGATAAGCGTTCTTTTCCGGCGTCGGCTCGCCCGCCAGCTTTTCGGAATAGGCGCGGTAGAACCATTCGTCCGCATTGAAATAGGCCCGGAAATCGCGATAGCTCCCGACCTGCACCAGCACAAACACCGCAAGCACCAGCAGCGCCCCGCCCGTGAGCAGGAGCTTCCGCGCCTCATAGGCCAGCAGCACCGTGTGCCGCAGGCGCGGCAGCGGCAGGCCCCGGCGCTGGCGCACCGGCTGGACCGCCTGCGTGCGGCAGAACACCACCGCGCCGCCGAGGCAGCCGCCCACCGTCAGCAGCAGGAGCATGGCGGGAAGCAGCGCCGTCTGCCGGAGCGGCAGGCCAAAGAAATTCAGATAAATGCAGCCACGCCAGCTCTCCTCAACCTCGGCCGCACGACTGAGGCTGAGCAGCCGGGGCCAAAGTGAGCCGCGGCTGCCGAGCAGCAGGGCAAGCCCCGCGCCGCCGCCCGCAAGCAGGAACGCGGCCCACGCGCGGCCTGTCGTGGTGCACAGCAGGAAGAACAGCGCGCCCACGGCCCAGCCCCATAGGAGCTTTTCGCCCAAAAAGCACAAAAGCCAGCCAAACACCGTCAGCGGGACCGGGCAGCTCTGCATGCTGGGGATCGTCTGGATGGGGCGCGCCGGGTCGCCCAGCCCGAGGACGGCGGACGAAACGGCCAGATTCGCGCCATAGAGCAGCACGACGCCCGCAAGCACCGTTGCCAGCATGGCGGCAGCCTTGCGCCAGTAGAGCGCGCCGTGGCCGCGCCGCGTCGGGCGCAGCAGCACCATCAGGCCCGCGCTTCGTTCGCCCGTCAGCAGGACCAGCCCTGAGACCGCCGCAAACAGCAGAAGCAGCAGGTCCGTCAGCCGCCAGTCCAGCAGCACCTCCACGCCGTCCGGGAAGGACGGCTCCAGCCGCACGCCGAGCAGGGCGCTGTAGGCCGCAAGGCCCTTTTCCAGCGTGCGCTCGGCAAAGGGATCGGCGGAAAACAGGCCAAGGCGCAGCTTGGCCTCGGTCTCAGCGCAGAGGCCGCGGAGGTATTCGGGGTAATTTTTCGTCGTCTCGACCTCGTCGCGAACCGTGCTCAGCAGGGCGCAGCGCCGGAGGTCCTCGTCCGGCACCTGCATGATATCGACGTCCTCGCCGTAGATTCCGTTGAGCAGGGCGTCATACTCCTGCTCCAGCGTGTCCAGATGGGCATACTCCGCCCGGACGTCCGCGCGGGTGAAGCCGCCGAGGTCCTTGGTGCAGCGGCGGTAGAACAGCGCCGCATTCACCGCGACCGCCAGCGCGAGCAGGAGCATCACATAGCGGTTGCCCAGAATTTTCCGCAGCTCATAGCTCATAGCGCGTCCTCCGCGCCGAAGTAGTGCAGATACACATCCTCCAGCTCCGGCGCAAGCGGCCTGCAGGCAAAGGGCGGCTGCTTTTCCGCCAGCAGGCGCACGCGGATATGCCCCGCGTCGACGCGGGCGATGCCACAGACCGTCCCGGCGGCCTGCGCGGCGGGCAGCTCGGACTCGGCAAGCTCCGCCTCCCAGACCTGCCCGGCCAGCTCGTGCGTCAGCTCGGCCGGAGAGGCCTTGCGCAGCAGCCGCCCCTCGGACAGAAGCAGCAGCTCGCTTGCCACATACTCCACGTCCGGCACGACGTGCGTCGAAACGATCACGATCTTCTGCAGGGCGATCTCCGCGATGAGATTGCGCACCGCGATGCGCTGCCGCGGGTCCAGTCCGGCCGTCGGCTCATCGAGGATGAGAATGTCCGGCTCGTCCAGAATGGCCTGCGCCAGCAGCAGGCGCTGCTTCATGCCGCCGGAGAGGCTGCGGATCGTCTTGCCGCGCACGTCGGACAGGCCGACCGCGCCGAGCGCCCAGTCGATGCGCTCCAGCGCCCGTGCGCGCGGCATGCGGCGCAGCGAGGCCATGTACAGCAGGAAGCGCTCCGCCGTAAAGCCCGGATAGAGCGTCTGCTGCTGGGGCATGTAGCCCACGCGGCCGCGGAAGGCCGCGCCGAGCGAGCGGATCTCCGCGCCGTTGAAGCGGATCTCCCCCGCCGTCTGGCGCAGGTTCCCGGTCAGGATATTCATGAGCGTACTTTTGCCCGCTCCGTTCGGCCCGAGCAGGCCGTAGATGCCGCCCGTCAGCTCGGCCGAAAAGCCGATCAGCGCCTGTTTTTTTCCGTAATTTTTGCTCAGGGCATCAAATGTCAGTTCCATCATCCATCTCCCCCGCCGTCTCAGCGGAACGCTCCGTCATAATTGCTTCGGTAAAAATCCTCCTTGCCGATGTAATACTCCTCGACGTTGCCAGATGGCTCTGTCAGCAAGCCCTTGAAATAACCATCGCACTCATAATTCGTGGAAAATACCATTACATTTCCGCTGCGGGTGTCCAGTTCGGTCACGACCTCATCTGTAATATCGATTGCCCAAACCCGGCAGACATCCTCCGTTCCGCAGATGGCGATCACATGCCCGTCCAGAATCATATAATTGTAGAAATCCCAGTTCTGCTCATAGGTAAAGAGTTTTTTCGCCGCCTGTTTCTCCAGATCATAGACATACAGGCTGCGGTCGACCTGATACACAGCATACTGGCCCCAGCTTCGATGCGGGTCGACTGTCCGGACAAAGTTCTCCGACGCATCCACAAGCACGGTTTCCTCGCCCGTTTTGAGATTTCGGATTAAAAAACGAAACCGGAGGAACTGCCGGTCATACTCGTCCCAAGATGTTCCTTCCGGCTGCTGCGCAAGCCAGTCTTCAAATTCCGGCGCGTCTTCCGCCATCTCCAGCATGCGGAAGGCCGCGATATCCTCCCAGACGCCGTAGAGATCGTAGCCATCGTCGTTTTCAAGGATCGTCGATACCTCTCCCGTCTGCAGGTCGACGGAGACAAGGCTGCTCTCCTGCGCGACTGCTGTCAGCTGTACGCCATCCGTCAGCGCATAGGTCTCTCTGTTCGCGGTAACATATGCCTTCCCAAAGGAAACATATCGCAGCACACACCGGCATGCCTCATCCTCGTTTTCCGGTTTCCAACTGGCGAGAATTTGAAGCGGGCCGCCGGACAGCGGACGCGTGACGAGCGCCGAGGCTGTCTCGTCGTCCGTATAAACCATAGCATAGTAGTTTTCCCGGTATTCCACCAGAGACTGCAGGTCACCGAAGCAGGCATTACAGGTGGGATCATTATGCCGGCAGCCGCTCTGGTAGCACGGGACATAGGTCGTTCTGGTCACGGGGTCATAGGCCTGAATATAGGGCCGGAAAAACGTATCCCACTGCCAGAACCCGCCGGTCGAAGCGGAGGCGGCCATATTGCCAAACGTTCGAATGTTCTCCTCCGGAACCGGATAAGTCGTAACAGGAATCTTCGAGTCTGTAACGATCGCACCCGAGGTCTCACCGCCCTGCTCCGTAGCCTCGTTCACAGGAGCGGCATAGCAGCCGCTCAGGATCGCTATCACGGCAGCTGCTGCAAGCAGCAGGCTCAGCATTCTTCGACTGGTCAACATGGCCACCTCCCTTGTTTTGTAAGGCAGATCAGCGGAACGCTGCGTCATAATTACTTCGGTAAAAGTCTTCTTTGCTGATGTAACACTGCTCGAAATCTCCACTCGAATTGCGCTTCAAACCAGCGAAGTAACCGTTGCATTCATAATTCGCGCCAAATGCCACTACATTCCCGCCGCGAGTGTCCAGCTCAATGACTGATCCATCTGCAATGTCGACCGCCCATGCACGGCAGGTATCCTCCGTTCCGCCAATAACCATCACATGTCCATCCTGAATCATGTAATTATAAAATTCCCAGCCCGGATCATGGGTAAACAGCTTCTTGGATGTCTGCGTCTCCATGTCATAGACGTACACACTCCGGTCAATCTGATACACGACGTACTGTCCCCAGCTCATGTGTGGATCCGCCGTCCATACGAAATTTTCCGACTCGTCTACGATCGTTTTTTCTTCTCCTGTTTTGAGATTTTTGGAATAAACGCGATATTTGTAATATTGCAGGCCGTACTGATACGACGTTGTGCCCTCCGGCTGCTGCATGATCCATTCTTCAAACTCGGGCGCGCCCTCCACTGTTTTCACCGTCTGGTAAACAGCGATATCCTCCCAAACGCCATACATATATGGAAGGATACCGTCAGTATCGGTCATAAGTTCCACCATTTCCCCCGTTTCCAGATCAAAACTCCACCTGCTGTACTCCTGACCGACACATGCCTGCTGGCCATCCTCCGTCATCGTATAGGTTTCTTTTGCCACTATGAGATAAGCCTTTCCAAAAGAAAGTCCATACAGGCTGCACCGGCATTCCTCGTTTTCATTTTCCGGTTCCCAACTTGCAAGGATTCGAAGCGGGCCGCCGGAGACAGGACGCGTAACAAATGCCGATGCAGTATCATCGTTATAGTAGATCATAGCATAGAAATTGCCCCGATACTCTGCCAGCGAGGAAATATCTCCGAAATAAGCCGAACAGGAGGCATCATTGTGCTTGCAGCCCGCCTGATAGCAGGGATAATAGGTCGTTCTCGTCACCGGATCGTAGGCTTGAATTGTTTTTGACGTGAAGACTGCCCATGTCCAGAAACCACCGGTTGAGGGAGACGGAACATATATGGAATCCGCCCGTACATTTTCCTCTGGAAGCACATAAGTCCTGATCTCTACGGATCCCTCTGTTCCGCTGCCGGAACCCAACTGCGCAGTCTGCGCGGACGATGCAGTCGAGGGGCCATCCTTCTTAGCAGAATAGCATCCCGTAAAGGAAGCCAGCAGCACTGCCATGCAAACCATAAAGGCCAAAAAGCGTTTTTTCATATGTTCCGCCTCCCGTCAGGCTAGATTATATCGAAATTATTAACAGGCTTGATATTAACTCAAAAATCCCAGCGTTCCAGAAGTTATAATGTTTTTGTTAAAGGTTGCTTTGCCACCAATGTAGTTGACTCCGGTTGCAACATCGATTGAGGAACTATAGGTAACTGCCGTGGAAAACGTGGTTTTGTTTGATGCTCTCTGTTTGGCAGTATAGCTGATATATCCGCCAGTGCGTGTTTGATACCCGCTTCCTCCCGTCTTAAACTGAACGGTTAGTGTACCGTGCACAACATCTACCAAAGCCTCTGTCTCACATTTGCTTCTCGCTCGATATGAAGTGTCAAACTGCAAATAGAAGTATGCCGTATACGGCCGACCGTTAAATTCGAATTGCTTCTGGTCATACCCCGAACCGGGGGTTCCATACGGTTCCACGCCTGCATCGGCTGCAAACACCGGGATAGAAAGCATGGTAAGCAGGCAGAGAATTGCAAGGAAGATGGCTAAAAGCTTCTTCATAATTTTATCCTCCATAACAACAAAATAGAATAAAAGAAGATTTTACACTGTGATCATTAGGAATATGGGAGTCAACAGCGAATAATTTCTTCTCTGCCGCTCCCGCCTCTATTCGACCATTGGAATCACCTTTGCCTTTCGCACAAAAACTCCACTGCGGAGGTCTCCGCAGAATTATCAGTTCTTGATACATTTTGTAACTTGAGTATATCACTTTCTGAATTTCCAACGCAAGAGGTTTTGGCGAAATTTTTCATAAATTTTTGTAGATTTTGTTGGAAACGTTTATGTTATTGTCTTAAATCTTGTATATTTTAACGAATATTCATTGCGGCCTGTCAGCGGAACGCTCCGTCATAATTGCTTCGGTAATAGTCCTCCTTGCTGATGTAATACTGATCGCCGTTGTTCGAATCATACGGCAGGCCGACAAAGTAACCGTTGCACTCATAATGTGCAGAAAATGGCATTACATCTCCACCGAGGGTATCCAGTTCGATCACAGACCCATCCATAATATCGATTGCCCATGCGCGGCAGGTAGCCTCCGTTCCGCCAATAACCATCACATGTCCATCCAGAATCATGTAATTATAAAAATCCCAGCCCGGTTCATGGGTAAACAGTTTTTTCGATGTCTGCGTCTCCATATCATAGACGTATACGCTACGGTCGACCTGATACACGGTATACTGCCCCCAGCTGACATGTGGATCCGCCGTCCATACGAAATTTTCCGTCACATCCACGATCGTTTTCTCTTCGCCCGTTCTGAGGTTTTTGGAATACAGGCGGAAGTTGTAATCCTCCGATCCGTCCCGCTTCACCGGCGTTCCATCCGGCCGGTCCGCATACCAGTCCTGAAAAACAGCGACATCGCCCCAGACACCGTGCATATATGGGAGATATCCGTCCTCGTCGGCCATATACTCCACGAGCTCGCCTGTTTCCAGATCAAGGTAGCAGTCACTGTACTCCTCATCGGCAAGTTCCTCCTGTCCATCCTCCATTGCAAAGGTTTCTTTTGCGACCGTAAGATAGGCCTTCCCGAAGGACAGTCCGTAGAGGCCGCACCGGCGTACCTCATTCTCGTTCTCCGGCTCCCAGCGCGCGAGGACTTCAAGGGGGCCGCCGGAGACCGGCCGCGTAACAAGCGCCGAGGCAGTATCGTCGTTATAGCAGATCATGGCATAGAAATTTCCCCGATACTCTGCCAGTGCGGTGATCTCCTTGCCGAAATAGGCCGTGCAGGAGGCGTCATTGTGCTTGCAGCCCGCCTGATAGCAGGGAATATAGCTCGTTCTCGTCACAGGATCATATGCCTGGATCGAGCTTGCGTTGAACACCGCGAACGTCCAGAAGCCGCCGGTCGAGGGAGACGGAACATATATGATGTTCGCCCGAACATTTTCCTCCGGAAGAGGGTAAGTTTTGATTTCTACAGGCTCTTCCGCGCCGCTGCCGGAACCCGGCTGCACGGTCTGTGATGACGATGGAACCGAGGGGCCATTCTTCTGAGCGGAATAGCAGCCCGTAAAGGAAGCCAGCAGCACTGCCATGCAGACCCAAAATGCCAAAAAGCGTTTCTTCATATGTTCCGCCTCCCATTCAACTAGACTATACCAGATGGGAGCCAACAGCGAACGATTTCTTCTCTGCCGCTCCCGTCTCTATTCGACCATTGGAATCATCCTGGCCTTTCGTGCAAAATTCCCACCACGGGGGTCTCCGCAGAATTATCAGTTCTTGATACATTTTGTAGCCTGAGTATATCACTTCTGAATTTTCAGTGCAAGAGGTCTTGGCGAAATTATCCACAAATTTTTGTAGATTTTGTTGGAAACGTTTACGTTATTGTCTTAAATCTTGTATATTTTAACGAATATTCATTGCAGCCTGTCAGCGGAACGCTCCGTCATAATTGCTTCGGTAAAAGTCTTCTTTGCTGATATGACACAGCTCGTAATTTCCGGGCGAATTGCTCAGCAAACCGGCGAAATACCCGTCGCACTCATAATGCGCAGAGAACGGCATCGCGTTCTCGCCGCGGGTATCCAGCTCGATCACGGAGCCGTCCGCAAGGTCGACCGCCCAGGCATTACAGGCGTTCTCCGTTCCGCACAGGACGATCGCATGGCCGTCCAGAAGCAGATAGTTGTAGAATTTCCGTTCCTGCTCGTGGGTGAAGAGCTTTTTGGTCTCCTGTGTCTCCATGTCGTAGACATAAACGCTGCGACCGACCTGATATACGGCATATTTTCCCCAGCTCCTATGCGGGTCCGCCGACCAGACAAAAGGCTCCGACCCGTCCACGATCGTCGTTTCCACCCCGGTTCTCAGGTCCCGCGAAAGGATGCGATAGCGGATATAGAGCCGCTCGTACTCGTCCCACGAGGCCTCTTCCGGCTGCTGCGCGGCCCAGTCCGCAAAGTCCGGCGCGCCCTCCGCCGTTTCCTGCACCTGAAAAACGGCGCAGTCGCCCCAGACGCCGTACAGGTCATAATTTTCGGCATGTTCGAGGATCGTCGCCTCCTCTCCCGTCTGCAGATCAACGGAGACAAGGCGGTTTTCCTGCTCGTCCCGCGTCAGCTGGCCGTCTTCCGGCAGATAGGCGGCTCTGGTCACGGTGAGATAGGCCTTCCCAAAGGAAATGCAGCGCAGCGTGCAGCGGTATTCCTCGCCCTCGTTCTCCGGCTCCCAGCTTGCAAGGACCCGGAGCGCCCCGCCGGAGAGCGGCCGCGAGACGAGCGACGCTGCGGACTCGCCATCCTGCTGGACGAGCGCATAGAGGCTGTCCCGATATTCCGCCAGCGCGCTCAGGTTGCCGAAGCAGGCGCTGCAGGTGCTGTCATTGTGCCGGCAGCCGCTTTGATAACACGGAACATAGGCTGTGCGGGTCACAGGATCGTAGGCCTCAATATAGGGATGGAGCATCATATCCCACTGCCAGAACCCGCCGGTCGACGGCGAATCGGCCATGTTGATGGAGACCAGAAGATTTTCCTCCGGGACCGGGTAAGTCGTGATGGCGGTCTCCGCCGCGGGCGGCTGAGTTGGCTGCGCGCTCTCCGGCGGCGTGCTCCCCTGCCGGACGCTTTCAGCCGCAGGCGCGGCATAGCAGCCGGTCAGAAGCAGAACGCCAGACAGGAGCAGAGCCAGCCGTTTTCCGATCGATGTGTTCATCTGTTTTCCCTCCCTTTTTTGCAGCCTGAGTATACCATTTCCGCCCCGGCAGAACAAGGGAGATACCCGTAAGGATTTCTTAAGATTTGTTTAATTTGAATAAAAATATACAGAATTATTTTTTACATTTATTCACTATTTTGCTGAGGGGTACAAAAAAGCGGAAGCCGGGCGGCTTCCGCTTTTGGGGATCATATGGTTCAGTCGACAAGACGCTCGAGCCAGGTGATGTAGGAATCGGAATTCAGCATGATGGGATAGTCCAGCACGATGCAGTCATTCACGCCCTGTTCCTTCGCAAAGGCGGCCAGATCGAGGCTCGGCTTGCCGTCGCGGTTGAATTCGCGCGGATCGATGGCGATGATCTTGCTGTAGTGGCTCGTGAGCCACGGCGTGAAGGCGTTGCCGTAGGACTCCTTGAGGATCATGCACACCGGGCCGTCGACATTTGTCTTGATGACGGTGATGGGATGGTCGCCGCCGAGGAATGTCAGGTATTTGTTCGACGTATCGTCCACCTTGCAAAGCGTGCCGCCGAAATATTCCATAGAGAACTCCGCATCCGGGTACCACTTCGTGTCCAAGTCGACGAACGGGCGCCAGAACTGCACGGTGTCCGGGTTGTCCGCAAGGGCCTGACTCTGGGGATAGGCCTTGATGGCGCTGTAGAGCGAGCCGAGGAAGCCGGTGTATTCGCCGCTTTCAAACTTGCTCAGCGGCTCGGCCTTGAGACCCGCGCTCTCGCAGAAGGCTGTGTAGGCATAATAGGCGCCGAGGGCCGTCCAGTGGTGGTCCGAACGGAAGTAGAGATATTCGTCCTTGTGTGCCTCAAGCTTGCTGTAGGCATCGACCGCGATCGCCGTGCTCTTGAGCTCCTTCAGGCGGTCATAGCACGCCGCGATCATGTCCGTCTGCAGCATGTGCTGGTTCTCCGCCGGGGCGTAGAACGCGGCCGCATTCGGCACGGCGATGGAGAACGTGCGCACGCCACTGCCAAGCTTCGCAGCAATGTCGTTCACCGCGTCGGCATAGGAGCGGATGGTGTCCTTGTCGCCATAGGGGACCTCCATGGCGCGGTCGCCCACGACGAGCACGGAGCCGAGCTCCTCTGCAGCAGCGTCGGGATCCTGCGTCTGGGTGGGCTGAGTCGGCTCCGTCGGCTCGGTGGAGTCGGTGGCCGTCCCGCTCGTCCCGCTGGGCTGGGTCGAGGCCGAGGCCGTCGTATCGTCCGTCGACGGCAGGGCTTCGCCGTGGTTGGCCGCGCCGCCGTTCATATTGATGACGAGCTGCGCGCCGTCCTTCGAGCCGCCGCTGAAGTAATAGAAGCCGTTGAGCGAGCGGTTCGCATTCATCAGCTTTTCGCGGTTCGGGAATGTATCGGCAAAATAGTCGCGGTAATCCGAGGCGTAGCTGCCGTCGAGCATGGCGGAGAACGTCAGCTTCGGGCGGGTCTTCAGCTTGCGCCGCTCGGATTCGGAATAGGTCGCATCCTTGTCCAGCAGGGCATACAGGCCGATGCAGAGCATGCCGACCAGCAGCAGGCAGGACAGGATGGTGTAGATTCGTTTCATGCAGAGCACCTCCGGGGGTCAGAATTGCGCATACATGGACGGCGAACTCGTCGAACCGACAAGGGACACCGTGCACAGCCACAGCAGCAGGATGAGGAACAGGAAGACGCTGGCAAGGTAAATGCCCTTTTTCACCGTCACGGCGCCGCGGCGGTCGGAACGCCCCATGCCGAACAGGCCGCTCCAGATAAAGCCGAACCAGCGCGGAAGCACGGACGAACCGATGAGGCAGGTCAGGAGCAGCGGCAGCGAGTTTTTGAGCTGCAGCGAAACACCTGAGCCAGCAAAGCTCGTTCCACCGCCGAACATGGCGGCAAATGCCGAGCCGATGCCGGAGAGTGACGTATTCATGAACAGCACCCAGCCGATGAGCACAAAGAACATCGTCACGAGGTTGCGCACGATAAACGGGAGCGTTTCCAGCTTCGGGGCGATCTGCTTTTCGATGGACAGCAGCACGAAGAAATACAGGCCCCACAGCACAAAGTTCCAGCTTGCGCCGTGCCACAGGCCCGTCAGTGCCCAGACAGCCAGCAGATTGAGGATCTGACGAGCCTTGCCGCGGCGGTTGCCGCCGAGCGGGATATAGACATAGTCGCGGAAGAAGCTGCCGAGCGACATATGCCAGCGGCGCCAGAACTCCGTGATGGATGTGGAGATGTACGGCAGGTCAAAGTTCTCGCAGTAGCGGAAGCCGAAGATGCGGCCAAGGCCAATGGCCATATCGGAATAGCCGGAGAAATCGAAATAGATCTGGAACATGAACATCAGCGCAGCGAGCCATGCGCCGACGAACGTGCCGTTTCCGCCGCCGGTGCTCAGCGACGCAACGACCTTGCCCGCATAATCGGCAAGCAGGACCTTCTTGGCAAGGCCAATGATAAAGCGCTGCGCGCCCTCGAAGGCCGCGCGCGGCGTGGTGCGGCGGTCCATGAGCTGCCGGGCAACCTGCTCATAGCGCACAATGGGGCCCTGCATCATCTTCGGGAACATAGAGAGGTAGAGCAGCAGATTGAAGAACGAACGCTCCGCCTTGACCTTACCGCGATAGACATCCGCCACATAGGAGATAACCTGGAAGGCATAGAACGACAGGCCGAGGGGCAGGGCGCTCGTCGGCGACCGGAAGGCAAAGCCAATGGAATTCAGGCCGTTCGTAATGCCGCGCAGCGCGGCAAGCATCACGCCGCCGTCCGCGACGGTGATGCCGAAGATGCCGAGGAAGAAGTCCAGATATTTGAACAGGCCCAGCACCGCCAGATTGACGACGACCGGCAGGAGGAGCGTATTGCGCTTCCCCGGCCGGATGCACCGCGCCATGGCGAAGTTTGCATAGGAAAGGCCGACGAGCAGCAGCACATAGACCGGCTGCCCCATGGCATAGAACAGCAGGCTGGCCGCCAGCAGGACGATATTCTTCAGCCGCAGGCTGGGCACCAGAAAATAGACCAGCAGCGTCAGCGGCAGGAACAGATAGAGAAAATACAGGCTTGAAAATTCCATAGGCAGTCCACCTCTTTCGACAGTTTTTTCTCTCTCATTCTATCAGAATTCCGGCGGATTGCAAGCACTAATTTACATAATTACGTTTTTCCCGCAGGACGCCTGCTCCCTTCGACGACCTGTCTCCAGAGCAGCAGCAGGGCCGTGAGATTCGGCAGGGCCATGCACGCATTGAGGATATCTGCCAGCTCCCACGCCGCCTTCACGGACAAAAGCGGCGCAGTGCAGAGCGCGGCAAGATAGCACCATCGGTACAGGCGCTGCGCCCGCTGCGAGCCGCCCGTCAGATAGCGCAGGCACTGCTCGCCATAAAAATTCCAACCGATGATCGTGGAGAATGCAAAGAAGACCAGGCAGGCCAGCAGCAGGAACGACGACAGCCCCGCAGGCCATGGCAACGCCGTGCGCCACGCCTGCTCCGTGATGCGGAAGCCTGCAAGCCCCGGCGCACACCACGCGCCCGTCACGACAAGGCACAGGCCGGTCAAGGAGCAGATGACGATGGTGTCGAGGAACGTTCCCGTCATGGTCACAAGACCCTGCCGGACCGGGTCCTCGTTGCTGGAGCAGGCCGCCGCGATCGGCGTGGAGCCGAGGCCAGCCTCATTCGTAAAGACGCCGCGGCCGATCCCCATGCGCAGGATGCGCCGCATTGTCAGCCCGCCCGCTGCGCCGGCGGCAGCGCGCGGAGAAAATGCTGAGACCGCGATCAGACGCAGCGCCGCCGGGATCTGCGCCCGGCAGCGCACAAGGATGAGCACAGAGCAGAGGACATACACGGCGGACATCAGCGGAACGACGAGCGAGCACACACGCGAGATGCGATCCGCTCCGCCGAGCAGCACCATGGCGGAGAACAGGACCGTCAGACCGCCCGCGATGACAGCCGCCCAGGTCACGGCGTTCCCGCCGGCCGTCATGGCGACGCTGCGCTTCAGCGGGTCGAAAAAGCCCTCGACCGCCGTCGTGATGCTGTTGACCTGCGCCACTGTGCCCACGCCGAGCAGGCCGACCGCCGCCCCGACGACCGCGAACGTCACGGCGAGCCAGCGCCAGCCCAGCCCCTGCTCGATGTAGCAGAATGGCCCGCCGAGCCATTTCCCGCCCTGCCGCCTGCGGTAGCGCACCGCAAGATAGCCCTCGGCATACTGCGTCGCCATGCCGAACAGCGCCGCGACCATCATCCACAGCAGAGCGCCCGGCCCGCCC
>OGCQ01001479.1_pt1 | contig 28505 bp, 28 predicted proteins | sample 1570161 | NCBI WGS metagenome assembly OGCQ01 (sample SAMEA4384402, study PRJEB24528) | human gut metagenome
AGAGCTTCTATCAGATTCTGTCACAGCTGACAGTTATTCTTTATCTGATTATGTATCTGTTGATGTTCTCCGGAGCTATCGCCCTGCGTTATAAGATGAAGAAATTGAACCGCCCGTTCCGTATCGGTAAGTCCGGTAACGGTTTGATGTGGTTCATTGGTGGTCTTGGCTTCTGTGGTTCATTGCTCGCATTCATTCTGAGCTTCATCCCGCCCAGCCAAATTTCTACCGGTAGCAATACCGTTTGGTTCTCCGTATTGATCATCGGTGCATTGATCGTAGTCGTTGCTCCGTTTATCATCTACGCATCCAAGAAACCGTCTTGGGTAGATCCGAACTCTAATTTCGAGCCGTTCCATTGGGAAGTTCAGCCTCAGGCTGTGACTGTCGGTGTTACTGCCAACAGTGCAAATGCCGCTCGTCCGGCTTCTGCTTCGACATCGTCTGCAAGTCCGGTCAGTTCCGCTACTGCCAGACCAGCAAGTACCCCAACTTCCGGTCCGGCAAGCGCAGGCTCTACAACCTCCGGTTCTACTCCGACAAGCAATCCAGCTCCTTCCGGTGGAAATACCGCAGCAAGCAACGGATCGCCAGATTCCGGAATTAAAGATGCGGGTGCACCTAAATCTTAAAAGCTAAACATATTGTTTACATAAATAATCCCACCTTGAATATTTCCTGATTCAAGGTGGGATTATTCATATCTTATCATTTGTTATTTCTTTCTTCGTAACCAAAGGCAAGATGAACCAAAAAGTACTACCCTTACCGACTTCCGATTCTACACCGAATCTTCCCCCAAGATTATGAACAATTGTTTGCGAAAGTGTCAGTCCGAGCCCTGTTCCCTGCATCTCCCGATCAAGCTTCGTAAAACGGGAGAATATCTTCTCCTGCTCCTCCTTCGGAATACCAATACCGGTATCCGATACATAAAAATAGACTTCATCCGTACCTTCCATACAGCATCCGAAACGGATTTCACCTGTTTTAGTAAATTTCATCGCATTGTGGAGCAAGTTCGTCAATACCTGAATAATACGCTGCTTCTCCGAATGCATCATAATCGGTTCCAGATGTGCTTCACAGACCAGTGTCACCAAAGGATTCTCATTCAACCTCATTCCGAAAAGTCCTTCCAGCTCCCTCAGCAGATCATTGGCATCAAACTCCGAATATACAAAGTTCAACACGCCTGCATCTATTTGCGAAAGATCGAAGATATCATTTACCAGTCGCAATAACCGCTCATTATTTTCAGAGATAATATCGGTATACATCTTCTTTTCCTCCTCGCTGGTAGCAGTAGCCATCAGCCCCGAGAATCCGACAATGGCATTCAACGGAGTACGGACTTCGTGACTCATATTGGCGATAAAGGCAGACTTAAGTTTGTCGGCAGAAATCGCATTTTCTCTTTCTACATCCAGCAGGCGCTGCATATTTCGAAGTTCCGTCACATCATAGACTGTCAGCACCATACGTTCTTGACCATTTATTTTCAGATAAGTGCCCGAAACAGAAACATCACAGGGAATAACCGTCTTTTCATTCTCACTTAAAAGTTGCATAGAGGCATCCAGTTTCTTAAAGCTTCTCTTCTCATAAAAAGCCTTGCTTATAGATGTACGTATACAGCACAACTTACACTGTTCATGTTTTCCGCATTCTCCGGCTACTATCGCATTTCTGCAATGCAATAAATCTCCGACTCTTTTTTCTTCTCCCTGCGCAGGAGTCAAATGATTCAGTATATAATAATTGGTATTGTGAACGATAAAGTCTCTGTCAATCAACAGATAGTAAACGTTTATATTCTGTAGTATGGAAGTCAACTCTTTGGATTCATGCAGCATTACAGATGTTTCCGATATCATTTTCTTCTTAACCGACTGATATTTAATCAGTAGATAAATGAATGCAGCTAATAAAACAACTGTAACAAACTGTAATGCCATAATAATATATTCTATTGTTTGTAGTGCCTGATCGTTTTGACTCGTAAAAGTATAAAATATACCGAATAAATGATACTACATTTGCATATTTATTCTACCTAGAAAGAAAAGTTTTTTTTCTTTCTCCCTAAGTAGACGAAAAATTCTCTCCAAGTTATTGCAGTATTAAAAAATATACTTATCTTTGCACCCGCAAACGAGAAAGGTGCCATAGCTCAGTTGGTAGAGCAAAGGACTGAAAATCCTTGTGTCCCCGGTTCGATTCCTGGTGGCACCACCTTTTAAAAAGCAAGACAATATTAATCCCTGATTTTTTTTCAAAATTCAGGGATTTTTCTTTTTCTGGAACAGGTAAAATCAATAGGAATGAGAATCAACATAAATATGATACCATTCTGCAATTGATTTTGGTACAGCATTTATTCAATCATTATCTCATGTTAAGCAACAGCTTTTCGCCCACTTTAAAATTCATTTAATGAACAAACTTTTTCTATAGCAAATATGTTTTCTATTATCCTAAATGAATGATAAATAAAAATGTTTCCATCAGGCATTTTTTCTGTATGACAAAGGATTAATTTTATAAAGAGACAGATAAATGCTCATTTGTTATATTCATTTATTTATAGTTTAATATAACAAATCATGTAGATATGGCAACAATAAAAATCAAATTCCGTACCTCTTCCGTGAAAACAAAAGAAGGCGTATTGTTCTATCAAATCATTCATGCCAGAGTAACCAGGCAAATCAATACCGGCTATAAAATTTTTCCTTCAGAATGGGATAAGCATTTGGCTTGCATCATTCTTCCGGACAATAATGACATAAGACGACGTTTTCTCGCTCAACTAACAAGCCGAATAGCAGAAGACATGCATAGACTGAAAAATATCATTTCAAAACTTGAACATTCGGGCAATCCTTTTACCTCCGGAAAAATAATAGAGCTATTCCGTATTCCCCCCATCAATAAATACTGTTTTCTATCATTCGCACAAGATCTTATTATACAACTAAAACAAATCGGCAAAGAACGCACTGCCGAGTCTTATGCCTCAGCATACAACAGTTTCAAGCGTTTTATGGACAATAATGGTGACGTTCTACTTGAAGATGTAAATTCCAATCTGATGATAAAATATGAAATATACCTTAAAAACTGCGGTGTCTGTCCAAACAGTTGTTCATATTATATGCGGAATCTCCGAGCAATATACAATCGTGCTGTAGAAAAAGAGTTAACACAACAACAATATCCGTTCAAGTATGTGTATACCGGTATTGACAAAACAGTAAAACGAGCTGTATCTCTAAAAACAATTCGCCAAATACAAAATTTAGATCTGAGCACAAACCCTTTGATGGATTATGCAAGAGACATCTTCATGTTCTCGTTCTACACCCGCGGAATGTCGTTCATTGACATGGCATATCTGAAAAAGAAAGATCTGCAAAATGGAGTTCTGTCCTACCGCAGACATAAAACCGACCAACAATTGTTCATTAAATGGGAAAAGCCCATGCAAAAAATTGTCGATAAATATAACACTATAGAAAGCCCTTATCTACTACCTATCATCAAAAATAACGGTAAAGACCCAAGAAGAGAATATAAAAATGCCTCACATTTGATTAATAGAAAACTGAAGGTAATAGGACAAATGTTAGAGATCCCCGTCACACTAACAACATATGTCGCCCGCCACGCATGGGCAAACATTGCCAAGAGTAAAAATATCTCTATCTCGGTTATTAGCGAAGCTATGGGACATGACTCCGAAAACACAACACGTATTTATCTAGCCTCGTTAGACGCCTCCATAGTAGATAAAGCAAACAGTATTATACTTAAATCATTATAGTATACCAAAAGAGTATTGGCGGGGCTGACCCAAAAGTCAGCCCTTAGTTTTCCAATGCTACATTATTAATAAATAAGATTATCATGGCTCTACACAACGGATAAAGCATGCATCACTTTTAGGCGTTTCTATTTTATTTTCACCAGTAAGAGTTGCGTAAACATTACTTTTAGAAATCAAATTAAAATCAAAAGAGAAGTAATTAATATCCCACGCCATAATATCACTTTCTCCATCGCGCCCTGGTGGATATATCTGCTGTAACCAATAGATAGCCCCCGGACGCATATACAAATCATAAAACAAAGGTTTCTCATCACCTGCCGTCATATTGAATTTATCACTACGTCCAGCAGAATAACGGAGTACAACTGTATTCTTTGTCTCACCATGTATATAGCCCTGACCAGTAACTACGCCCTGCCAATTTTTCATATCACCATATCCTTGTTTTCTATGTCCATAGCCTGACGCTCCTATCGGAAAGAATAGATTCCGCCCATCCGTTTTATTATATATAAAACAACCACGCATACCATATGTGCCGAAACTATCATAACGATATCCGTATACTTCATTGATATTGGAAAGTGTTTCCTCGGCATCATCACCATAGAGTACACCATAGCCCATTTCTATATCCTTGCTTTTATACAATACATTATAATCATCGTAATTGGCAATTTCCACTTCTTTTCCATTAATTTTAGGCTTTTCAAAAGGGGTATTAAAAGGCTGAGATGTGATTTCATCCCACAATTTAGTAGTCCCTTTTCCAGCAATCTCTAGTGGCTTGGCTTTATCATCTTTAAAGTCTTTCGGCTGCACTTCTATCCAATATTCTTTCTCATGTTTATTACTTGACGCATCAATTGGCTCATTCAGATTTCCCCACTTAAACAATGACCCTTCTTCTACCGGCGAATCTGTTTCCTCCGTAGGAGTCTTCATATTAAACGTATGCCAAGCCCGCCCTTCGTCAAGCAAAGCTACAGGAGCATAGCCCTGGCGGACAAATATAAGGTGATTGCAAGTATTATTGTGATAACTGACACGAATAACGGCATGGCGGGATTCATTTTCTGCACATGTACCATTGAACGTAATTTTGAAATCAATTACTGAACCGGAAAGCCCCTTAAGTGTACCATGTTCATCTATACTCGTGTACTTGTTACTACTACTTTTTTCTAACTTCACAAATCCTTCGTGCGTTGTCGCTGCAACAACAGCTTCCCAAGCCCCCTCGGAAGTAAATTCTTCGAAATTTGTAGCATTCTCCCGTGCCAAACGTTTTAAAACAACATGGAAAGGCTTGTCATTATTATGCCGTCGATATATTCCTTTAGGATTGACTACACGACGTACCTGGAATATATCAACTATTTCTGTTAATGGCTCACCCTGCGATAAAGTCGCGGTTATTTTTATTTTTGCCTGACGCCGGTAGGCTACATATGGATTATTCCCGGTATAACTAGTTTTTGCAATCATCTGTTTCGCACGTGTATATAAAGGTATACTCATATGAAGTATATTCGTCCCCTCTTCTTTACGCACAGAATAATTACCATATTCAGTATCTTCGTGAATGCCTGGATCTACGGCATATTCGCGATTTCCTCGCTGAGTTCGTTCATAGTATTCCTGGTTGCTTTCTGCATAAACAATACCTGAACCCTCGTTAGCATCTGCTTTTGTTGTCGTAAGTATGGTTGCAGTAGTACGGCGCAAAGAAAGAAATCCATTCCATACATTCTTGCCTTCCAAATCAAAATGATAATAATCAAAATTATTAGCATCTGCACCAATAGGCGCCCAACCATTGTTGAGTATTTCCGCTTCCACACTTTCCACTTTTGCATAACCAGGATTTATTTTTATAGGCAAATCCATCGTTCTGTTATATAAATAGGAAATATAATAGGGATTGGGCACCTCAATACCTGGTTCCGGTTCAGCATATTCGATATGCCAGTCTGCATCATTTGCAAAATTTTTAAATTTCAATGTAAGTTTATAGTGATGATTACGTTCGGCATCATAGTTTGTTGTAATGTTTTTGCCAAGCATAAAACGGTATTTAATATCACCACTACCTACTTTTTCTTCATTAATAGAACGATAATAAGCGTCTACTTCAATATATGTACCATAAGGTACGTTATCTTTTGGCCTATATTTTGGATAATCTTTATCCGGCTGTTGTAAATGAGGAGGTAATCCGGGATGATCCAGTTCTTTATCTCCATCTGCATCCTGGCGTTTATCATATGGCTGGTCCCCTTGCATATTCTCAAAGAAAAACAAAGCATCAGCTGCCTCTTCGTGTCCATATTTAAAAGTTCCATTCTCTTCACACGGGTAATAAGCTCTCCCCGTAGCTAAACGTACCGGATAAAATTCGTCAAATGCAGGTGGGGTAGTTCCTGTATAATACTTTATAATTTCTCCGTCTTTTAAAGACGATTGTTCATCTTCACTTGGTGTGTTTGTTTTTCCCAAGTAGCAATTAACAGGAATATCCTTTATCTGAACCGATTTCAAATAAATAAAAACTCCTTCTTTCAATCCAGTGGCATCATAAGCAATAGTTACTTTGGAAGCTGCGCGGCGAATCCATGCGTGCAATTCCATATCTTTCTTATTTATAGCTACTCGTGAAGCTTCCGTATTGCGGTTAGCCCCCGCAGGTGCATTCTCTTTTGTTGTGAAGTAGCCAAACATCTGATGGTTTTTAGTAGCTCTTGTCACTTTTCCATCAGCAGTTTCTTCTGTCGTGAACCAGTTTTCAGCTTCCCATGTCAGATTAATCGATTTCAGTTTATCGACTGTTTGTATATTATCTTTTTCTAACTCAGCCAAGTTACCCATATTTGCTACCGCATACATATAATAATAGCCGTAAGGAACTTGAGCTAACTTGAAGGTAGCCCGTTTGGTTTTGGCTTCCGCCGTTTTGCCTCCTTCCGCATCTGTGTCTGCACGGTCAATATCATCAACATCGAATCTATCTGTAGTTTCCGTTGAAGCAGTACCTTTCGGAAGAAGATAGTACGATTTCACCAGATTTCCTTCCTCATCATACAGCAACACACAAAGATCATTGATGTCTTTGATTACATCTCCTGCCGTACGAGTGTTTACATCCAGAGCCGGCCGAAGAGGAAGAAACTCTACAGTAGCACTCACACTGACTTCTCCTTCCGGCATTCTTTCGCCTTCGTTGTTCAGCCAATCATCCGTACAGGCAGTCAAGACAAATATCAGCATACCTGTAAGACTATAAATAATGTTGCGTTTCATATTTTCCTGTATAAAGTTATTTAAGGAAATCTTTCCTTTCTTTTTTTATAATCCGAAATCGGGTTCTAGTGTGATTTCGGTATAAGGACGCACATCTACTATGCAATCCATTGCATGTTCATTAATTGTAATATTTACCACCACATGTGTATTTCGCGGCAACTGTGGCAGATTTGGCAAGTAACTTTTCAATTCAGTTCCGTTGACACCCAAAGTCAGCAGATAAGGATTTTCCTTATTGTTGTCATCACTATGCTTCCCCTCCAACAGGTAAATCGGTTGCTCATTGGTTTTCGTATTTTCATCTCCCGGAAGCAGTTGCCCTTTAAACAACGATGACGCATCGTATGTATAATATCCTTTCAAAGTAGGAACATCGAAACTATTTATGTCCCAGAACTTTGTTCCCTCCGTCGTTTCTCTCTCTATATATGTAGCATTGTGTGGCAAGTAATACTCCCTTTCTGCCATTTTATCAATAGTCAGTTTCGTGATTTCTATGGACCGACTGCTTTTATTCGTTATATTGAAAGTAAATTTAACAGCCGCTCTCATTATGGAAAGCTCACGTTCACAATCCTCGGCAGGCACATCTACCATATAAAGTCCACTCATCGGCAACGGACCGTCGATTCGCTCCATATTACTGCCTAACCGAATGGTCAGGCTGGATATATAATCCGTAAAGAATAAGCTTCCGGGCTGAATTTTCTCAAAATCACACTCTACCAATTTACGTTTCGGAAAAAATCCCGTTGTCTTTATTTCCGTAGCTTCATTTGCAAACAAATAAATTCGTTTCTTTTCGTTTCCGATAACTTTCATCGGCTCGCTATAACAATCGGTAGATGCAACCTCCAAATTGTAAATCCGGTTATGTTCCACTATATTATCATTGTTACGTACAACAATAATACGCAACGTTTTCATCTTTTCATTATCATTTACCGGAGCCTCTGGATAGATGTCACTGGCACGTGTACCCGATTGCGATATGTCAGACAGGGCAACGCTGATATTAAGATTCACTAACGGCACTTCCCTGTCAAACATTTCACTATCTGCATCATGAGCACACCCCCGAAAAAGAAGAGAAATAGCCCATGGTATAATGATATATGCGATTTTCTTCATTGTCCTATATCGTTGATTCTGACAGTCCAATCGTTTATCTTAATATAAGTTTTAATCCATTCAAGATTCGGGCTTAAGAAGAATATCATTGACCATTCACTTTCACGATCGAGGAACTCCTGCGAATCCATGCTTGCATACAGATCACTCTTAAGCATAAGCAAATAGTTAATAAGTGGAATATTGATAATTTCCACACCATCTGCTTTGCGACGCACCGTCAGCTTAGGCGAGTACCAATCACGCACCATCAACCGTGAAGTAGATAGTTCGGCATAAGCTACCACCACTTCTCTTCCCTCATCAGTGAATCCTGCCGAAGCTTGCCCTTGTGCCCATGGAGTGTATGTCACCATACCATTCTCAAGCAAATTATTATCGTAACTGAACAGTATGTTATCATCGGTAATTTCAAATTCAAATTTCTTATCATCTACCGGCTCACCATTCATTTGTTGCAACACAACACGAATATTATTAGTGTTCTTCATCATCTCAACAGTGCCTTCACTGTAAAGGTCGGCAGTAGCGAGAGTAAGTTCACCCCAATACAAACCGTGCAAGTTCTTTCGTTTAGGATTTGTCAAGCATTCCGAATCTAGTTCCACTTGCAAATCGGTATATCCAGTTCCTTCTCCGGGGGTATACTTCATAAGGAAAGAGCTCTTATTACAAGCCAGACCACCATAAGCTACGAAATGATAATTTCCTTGTTTGAGGTCCAGCTTCATGCGATAGTTCTCGTCCTGCAACTCCGTACCCGTCACTATGCGAGTATCCACATAATTACCATTTTCATCATAGACCAGCAATGTCAGACAATCCACCTTCTTAGCAAATGCATTGGCATATTCCATATTGTAGTCGTAAATGAAGCGTAGTGACACGCCATGCGGACATGGAGCAAGATCTTCATAAATACGCTCACACGATGAAAAGGCAAAATTTATCAGTACAATGCCAAGCACCGTACTGATAAACCCTGAAATTATATTTCGTTTTTTATTATGCATCTTTGGTTTCTTAGAAATCGATATTATTGACACGAACTACCCAAGGCAATACATCTACCGAAACTGTCAGATAAATATCACCTCGCTCATCGGGAGTATCAGGACCAGGGTTATCAGGGTCATTATCTGAAATACGTGGATGCCCAAGACGGGAAATGTTAGTTACAGCAAGTTTATAAACATTGTTGCGAACTACAGCGAACTCCATCGGAGCCATTTCACCTTCCACACCATTGTCATTGTGGCGATTCCAATAATAATAGTAGCAATAATAGCCCCAACCACCGTCTTTGTCCTCGCTTGACTGATAGATGGTTATGCCGGCATCAGTAGCTGCTTGTCTGAAATCACTGAGATAAGAACCTTCAAGTGTTTTGTCGTTTCTGTTCCAAGTGTTCCATTTTGAATTAGCACTACTTTCATCTTGAGGGCTAGCATCCCCTTCCTCACCTGTACCACCGGTACCATATACAGCCACATAAAGCGGATGAGAACGACTCCATGTTTTGGTCTCTTCGTTGTATGCAACAGCTTTCACTGCTTTTCGCACATTTGGCCAACTTACATACAAATTGCCGCCGAACATATAAATAATCGGATCTTTATAAGAATCCTTCATTAAACCAGCAGCAGTGTAATTAATAACTTCTGCCAAGTGCTTGGTATCTTCGTCAGTGCTAGCGGCAGCAGCTTCAGTAGCTACCATTTTTCCTTTGAAAACAATACCGGTTGTTATACCGTTTACCTGCCTGTCAACCGGTCCCGGAATTGTATTTTCAGTTACATACCGCCATATACGATAGTCACCATATTTGTTACCAGTATTCCAGCTATTATCTGTATCTTCTTCACCCCCAAGAACCGTAGATAATAGATGCGTGTTCCATTGATCTTGCTTTGTATTGTCTATTGAGCCGTCAGGTTGAAAGAGAGGGTAATTAAAATACTCTCCTAATTTCTTAGTCTCAATGCCTTGATTCTTCTCGGTTGCCCACACATCCACGACATAATTACCATTAAGATGAGTTTCCCCACCTCCCACAGCGGTAAACCAGGGCTTTTCCGGGCTGCAAAGACTAGCTTGTGCCGGAAGTCCATTATCAGATACACGACGCAAATAATAAAAACTATTATTCATATTCACCAAAGCCATTTTACCTAATTCAACGTTTACAATGTAAGCCCCAGGTGTTCCGTCCGGCGCAATATCTTGTACAACCGGATAAGTGTTGCCTTTCTGAGGACGTATATTTTCAGGCAAGCTGCGACTACCATCTCTAAAATCGAAACGTGCCATTGCGCGTTCTACTTTCACTGCACCACCTACACTGTTGTCTACTTGTGACAAGCTTCCCGCATTGTTTATTCCGGAAAGATTAAACGGAGTGGCTTCATTATATAACAACCAGTCATTCATCGTATTAGGAAGCAAGCGCTTAGCTATGGAATAGTTGGACATCAGAAAGCTGCCACCTTCATTCTTGCTCCATATCTTTCCTAATTCCTCATCGTCACCCTTGCAAATTGCATTATACCATGTCGTATTCTTATATTCAGTTTTACTAATAAGTTCTACCAATTCATCTGTCGGGTTACAAAATATAAATACATTCACTTCCTTTTTATCAGTTGGTGTTTCTGTATCATTATAGAACTGAGACAATTGCGTTTTAGTTATTTCGGAAGTCCCAATATAAGCCTGTTTATTTGCGGATTGTTTCATCTTGTCCGACATGTCACCAAAAGCAATGAATGCATTATCCGTGCTGCGGGCAAGTACCACATACATTCTTTTCACATTGTTCTCATAATCTTTACCGATTTCGACACCAACATTGCTGCCACCACCTTCAACCGTATTACTACGCGAACCAGGTACAGACGGCATAGTTACCTGTACTGTCATGTATGCCTTATCTCCCTCATAAACAGTAGGGTCAAATTCTGTTTCACCTAGTTTATCCTCAGCACAACCTGCTGTGAGAACTACGGCAAAAAGGCATAAAAAATACTTGCTAATTCTTTTCATAATCTGCAACTTTGAATGAATTAATAATTTCTATGTTTTTATATTTAGATCCTGTTAATGTTTTATCTCTTCTATTTGCTTTAACATCTCCTCTGCATCAGCCAGCCCCCTATGTGCAGCTTCAGTAAACATTTTCTCTGCCATATCAAACTCCTTCTTCAAGGCAGCGTATGTTCCCCGACCATAAACAGCCTGTGGTGAGTTTCCAGCTTTCTTCAGATAATATTCCGCATTCTTCATATCCCCCCTGGCCATTGCGGCATTTGCAGCATTCAGATTAGCCACTTCATCATCAGGGAACATACGTACAGCGACTTCGAATGTTTCATTATATTCTTCACTCCCCAGTTTCATATCCTGTGCGGCAAGATACATCTCATTCAAACTTAACTTCTGTGGCTGTGTTTTAATCAGACGCTTGATTTCGTTGATATCAGTATAGGTACGCACTTCATATTTGACTGCATAGTCTGAATGACGAAGCCCCGGATAAACCTCTTTCAGTAAGAATGCATAATCTTTGGGAAAGGCAGTCTTGATGCTACGTTCTTTTGCATCCGGTTCCTGGTTACTGCGGATTAATGCCAGAATACCTGCTTTGTTTTCGAGATACGAGTTTTCCACATAACGTTCGAGTCCTGCCCAATCTTCCGGCTCGTAATCGGTAATGAATAGTGAATCGGCAAAATCGTACTGTTTGCGTACATACTCTTTCAATGTCTTCGTTCGTCCCATCGCCAGACGTTCATTATTCGAATAGGGACTTTCAGGCGAAGCATATCCTTTGATGCTGACAGAGATAATCCGTGTATCCACATCATTCTTCACCGCATCAATAGTATTAAGTATCTTTTGTAATTCAGCCGGATTACGACGATAATTCTCATGGATTTCTGTTCGGTTCACAGGAAAGTCAATATAAGCCGAACCTTCCAATACATTAATTTTTGGTTCTGCTTTCGGACGAATGTATACATAGGCAGGCACAAATTCTTTCGGCTCCAACTGAAGCACCAACAGAGGCTCGTTGCCATCAACAAGTGCCTCGCCGCAACAACCGCATGTTTCATTGCCCGTACTGAGCGTGGCACGTTTCATCCAATCGGCATAAGGTACCACTGTACGATATTTGACCACAGATACTTTGCTTTTTTGATAAAGCATCATATCATCCGTACACAAGCCATTGCGCAGATGATGATAATAGCGGTTGCGACCAGCTATCATCACCGAAGGTAAGTTCAGTTCATTACCTTCTCCTGACAGTCTAGGCGTAAGAATCACTTCACGGTTACTTTTTACACTCAATGCCGAAACATCAATATCCATTGATACGAACAATTTATCTTCCGAACGAGACACGGCAAGGTCAGATACTGTCACATTACCGCCCATTATTGTTTGAGCCTTTGCTCCTATCATCAAGAGTAGGAATAGCAAACTACTACAAAGTATTTTTGTTGTTCTATTCATATCCGTAATTTGTGTGATTTAAAAAGTATATATGAGATTGACTGCCGCTTTTGTGGGCCCAACATAATTATGCGATTTTCCATCGGCTATTTTTGTACCGCATTGGGCACAGGGATAACTGTCGTAGCGAGTATAAATCCAGCCCAAACCTAACTCCGCTTCCAAATTCCAACGTTTGTTCAATATCCACGCATAACCATACGCAATGCCACCACCGGCAAACCAACCTTGATAACGACGATCAGAAAGCACAGATAAATCTGTTCCAAGAAACGAAATATGATTGTTCAGATTACCAATGTTATACTGCCCACCCAAAGCATGAACACCAACAAAATGACCAGCGAAACGATCACAAAACCAATAACGTCCTTCTGGTTGCAGAAGCCAATGTTTCCACTTACGCTCATGTGAAAAAGTCCAGCCATTATAGTTAGCGGAAAGATCAAATGTCCATTTCGGAGCAAGGCCAACTTCTATTCCTGCATTAACAGTTGCAGTAACATCATACAATAAATTGCTTTTGATTGCTACTTTCTGACAATGTACTTCTGTGCAAAGAAGCACAAAAATCATAATTGCATACAGTTTTAATTTGTTTTTTTTCATATATACAAGTATTATATATTACTAAATCCACATAGACACGCATACAACTTGACCCACTTTTGTCCTATATATCGGAAATAGAAATATTTTAGATACGCGCTATATATCAAATTTATATTACATACACCTTTTCAACACCCCTATATAAACAAGTAGTAATAAATGACATTTCAAATATATCTCTTCCTAAGAGAAGTTTCCAATCTGTAATATAATTGTAATTAATTGAATTTCAGTAAATAATGAATTAACTAGAAATATGTATAGATTACAAAGTTTTGCAAATTCCCTAGTTTTTAATAGTTTAGCGAAAAAAAAGTTTGTATTTTATATTGTCATTTACAATATTTTATATAATTTTGCAAGAGCTTGGATACATCTCTTAGGAAGAAAGGTATTAAAATGTATATATACTAGAACTAATATCCGCATATATTCAATTTTGTATATTGCCGGTATACCTAATAATGAATATTTCAGTTTCTCATTAGGAGATAAACTCTTTGTCTAAAAAACCAGCACCAAAGAGAAGGACACGGGATATAGTTTTGTTCTTATCATCATAAAAGAATACATTATAAAGTTCCCTCCAAAAAATATTCCTATAGTATTTGGATAAATCGAACCTTTTCCATATCTTTGCACCGTCAAAAAAATAAGAGCAGTATAAGTTAACATTTAACATATATACAATCTATTTATTTGATTATAATGTGATAGAAATTGTAATGTTAATCAGAGTTTTACGAATAAAAACTTTCAAAGCTCAATTTTCAACAACATCACATTCAAGAGCGGAATGTAGCGCAGTTGGTAGCGCACTACGTTCGGGACGTAGGGGTCGGGCGTTCGAGTCGCCTCATTCCGACAGAAGGCGACAAACGAGCAAAATCGGTTGTCGCTTTTTCTTTTTCATCCTTGTAAGTCTCTGTAAATCTGCGGAAAATCTTAAATACTTCATTCTCATTTTCTGTTCGATAATCATCTTTTTCCTTATCGAAGTAAATTCCACTTGGAAAGACTAAATTCTGTACTTTTTGCCTATCCACAAAGTTGCTATCATTCCATAAACTACCTAATTTACAAGACATTTCAATCGTTTGATTGATATATTTCATCATGTTCGATAAATTTTTCCCTGCATCTTCAAGACCTCTTTTGACCTCTGCTAATCTTGAATTTAATTCGCCCATAGTAGCCGTATATATTTCATTATTGATTTCCCCTAAACCCAACCTTACTTTGACTGCATTAATTTGATTTTCACACTCTGTTTTTCGTTTTAAAAGGACTTTCTTTGTTTCACCTTTATTTTGGTTGTATTCTTCAAAAACCTTTCTTAAAACGTCTGTGAGTATCGGAATATATTCATCTGGTATATTATATTCATTCAAAAGATTGATATATTTCTGATGCAACTTTTCTGTACTGTGATTACTCTTGCATCCTTTCTTATTGCATTTATAATAATCCTTCCCACGTGCTTTCACTGTGTATCCAGTTAAATAGCCACCACAGTCTGAACAGATGATATGCCTTTTCAATGGAAATGGCTCTGTTATTTTTTTATGTTCATATCCAGTATTAGATATGCCATTCACTTTATTAAAGGTAGCCTCATCAATTAATATCTCTTGATTACCTTTTATAATTTCATCACCCAACAAACTATGCTGTATATACCCACAGTAAAATGGATTATGCAGAATTTTATTCAAATGTTTTCGGTCAATAGATAACCCTAATTCCTTTAACCGCTGAACTATTTCTATATCCCCAATCCCCTCTGTAGCTTTCCAGATAAAAGCATTACGCAATATTCTGCCCGTTTCATTTACTGTAAGAATATGGTCTTTTTCAACCTTTACTTTATTATACCCTAATGGCGGTTTGGAAAACCAATTACCCTTTCTTAGACAATCAGTCATGCCAATAACAGCTTTATCCCTCCTTAAACTATTTTCAAATTGATTAAAAAGAAAAATTATATTCTCCATGAATGTACCAGCCGCACTATCTGGGTCGGTTGCTTGCGTTGCTGAAACGACATAAATGCCTTTTGCTTTTAAATATGCCTTTGTCATTATACCTTCTGGACCTGTACGACTAAAGCGGTCATAAGAAGCAACTAATATTACATTAATCTCCTTATCTTTAGCCACTTTTTCAATCATATCACGATATAGTTTTCCCTCAGTCTGTGCACTCTCATTAGTATCTCCAAAGTATTCTTTTATACGAATACCTTTACAGGCTGCATATTCATCACAAATTCTTTTTTGAGACTCCAGACTACCGTTGTTGTCTGCTTGCTTTCCTGTTGAAACTCGTGTCCAGACAGCAGCAACTTTATGTTCCAATTTGGAATACTCTATTATTTTCTCCTTGCTCTTTTTCTTACTCATAAATCAATAAATTAAAGGTTAAACGTAATAACACCTAATGTATAGAAAAACTCCAGTATCTTTTTTTGTTCTTCCTTGTCCCAAACACCTATTGCTTGAAATTTCTTATCATAATCATTCAATTCATCCTCGTTAAACATTTATTATAAAGGATTATTTGCTATGCCATTGCACAACTTATTCTTACACATTCATGCAAAAATCCACAAAACAGGGAAGTGCATGTGCATGAATGTGCTTCCTGTTCCTAACTTGTTACAATAAGATTGAATTTGAAGTATTTTTCGTGGTGGATTTGCCTGTCCTTTATGCAAATATACGACTTGTAAGCTATTTTACCACTACATTAAGTTAATTTACATTAAAGCAGTTAGTTTACGAAGAGTATTTACACTCGTACCCGTTAATTTAGCTGTATTTCGGAGTGAATAACCTCTTTTAAGCAGTCTAATTTCTTCTGCATATTCTTCTTTCATGGTTTCATTGCTTTTACTATATCCTACTTTTCGTCCTACCTTACCGCCATTGTTACGAAAGTTCTGGTAACCACTTGCAACACGTTCTCGAATGGTCTTACGTTCCATTCGTGCTACTTCGGCAAGTATCGTGATAAGAAACTGGCTCATAGGATTGATTTCTCCCTCTGGAGTAAGCGTTTCAATATTATAATTTTGAATGAATACTGAAACTCTATTTTGATTGAGTATTTCTATAGCTTGCAAAACTTGTAAAGTATCACGTCCAAGTCTGGACAATTCGGTTACCAGTACCTTATGTATGTTGTGTGAATTGATATAGTTTATCATATTCATTAATTCTATGCGTTCAGTATTCTTTTTCGCTCCAGATACCTTTTCTGCAAATATAGCCTCAACCGTCCAGTTGTTTGCTGAGGCTAATGTCTGCAAATCATTTATTTGACGTTCATAGTCTTGTGTTCCGTTGGTACTGGAAACTCTTGCGAAGATAACTACTTTTTTCATGGTGTTACTTGTTTATGGTGCAAAGATAGTGATATATATTTAATATAAATCATTTGCAGCGTTAAATAAGGCTAGAAATATGGTAAATATTAAATATTTATCATTTCTTTGTCAGATAAAAAATAGATAAAATGAGAAATAAGCAAGAAAGGACGGTTATTCATGTAGAAATATCTGGACTTCATTTCTACTTTGGTTCTTTAACTGCCGTTTATACCAAATTCACTCCAGAGCAACTTGGTGTAGCATTGGGAACATTACGAAATTACCGAGTGACAAGTGATAAACCGTATCAAAACAGTAAATGTATTATCCGAAAAGGGATTTTGGTAACAGTACAAAAATCTGTTATCTAAGTATCATCGTTTGATAGGAATTGAGTATCTTTGCAATGGTAATCATAAAAAGATAAGCCTATGGCATAAAACAGATAAAAGACATATAAAATAAAAAAGCGTTAGCTTGTATTCTTGCTTTTCAGAAAATCGCCAATTTAATGAAGCAACCAAGAGTAAAAGTTGATGCTCACGCTTATGGCGTGGGCTTTTACTTGTTTATGGTTGCATGGTGTTTGGCGATACCTCTGAAAGCGTAGACAAAGTTTAGTCCACGCTTTTTATTTGTCTATACTACAGCAACTTGGACTACAAAGGAAGTTTCTAACAGAAAAACGAATTTGAATGATTACAGTTTCATATAAAGATTTTATTTCTAATAGTGGAAATATCCAACTAGATAAAATAGAGGACAAGTTACGTAATCTTTTTTTAGTGGATAGTAAGATAAAATTGAAAGAAGTAGAAAAAATCTATACCATTGATAATATAAATGATTTTATCCGAGATATATCTTTGTTCTTAAAAGACGAACAAAAATGCAGTGAGGAAAATAATCAAGATATTAAACAATCCCTGCAAGTAGAACAATCTATAGCGGTGGAACAAGAGGATGACTCCGAGTATAATGTTTATAGAACATGGTGGGGAAAAACATTTGCAATATTTGTTGTGGTATGGCTTATATCTATGTTCACTTCCCATGATTGGGGAACTAAAGACTTTTCTAGAAAGTATTCTTTGAGATATAGTGTTTCATATTCAGAAGTTGAAAGAGTAGTTGGATATGATACACCGATGTTTCCTATTCCATACAAAAGATATAAAATAGAATATAATGACGGAAGCGAGAAAACAATCGGATATAAAGTTCTAGGATTAATTTTTATAACAGATGAAATATGAGTGCAATAAATGGAAAAATAATAGAACGGATAGTATATATCCCAGCTAATACTGCCTTTGAATCATTTTCTAAATTTCTTAAATTGAAAAAGTATTCTATCGGAGAATCAAATACAACAACTGGGCACCTTGTTTTTAAAACGAGTTTGGGTGGGTTTAGATACATACTTTATAATGGTAACTATATCTTTTCTTGTGACATAATATCATTTGATGAAAATAGAACAAGAATAAAATTACAAGGTGTATTTAGTTGTGATGCGGAAATAAATTTGTTTGAGTCTCTTTTCAATTCATCTGCAAAATTGGGAGAGAAAATAATTAGAGAATTTGCCAACTATTGTGAAAAGAAATAGGTATATGAAAAGAATTATTTGGATGTTATGTTTATGCAGTTTTTTTATTTATGGCTGTGATAATAAGAAGAAAATTTCAATTTCAACTCCAGAAAAGGATGCTAAAGAAATGTCCGTATATCACAAACAAGTTCTGAAAGGAGAAATGACTATAACTGAATTTGAAAATATCCTTAATTCTAAGGTTAATATGTATATAAATGACGGAAGAGATAGGGATGAGGTTGCACTCTTTTTAGACTTATCAAAAGAGATTATGCGTAATACCGATTTAGAATAATCTTTTAGATTAAACTGACACAAAAAAGAAGTGTATCAAAGGGTCTTATATAGATTATTTTGATACACTTTTCTTTTTGACACATCAAAATTTTAGAGCTACGCTTTTAAGCTACTTTTCTTATTCTTTTTGAACAAGTTAACTTTGAAATGCAGTCCCTGCCAGGGGTGGTTGTTATCACCCCCGTAAGCAGGTCAACCCAATCTAACTTTTTGCCGTTATACTCAAATCTGATGAGGCTGTTAAGAGTTTGGTCAAATAGCCTCAACAAAAATTTATTATCCACCAATGAATAAAATGACAACTCTTGCTTGGTACGGTTCAAATATTCTTTCACCTCGTCATTATTCAAGTGCACTTCTAAACGATGCAACTTGTCAGGATTACCATAGAACTCTTCAATATACTTTTTACCCGAACTATTAGCAATTTCTGCCTTTTTATCATACGCTGTTAAAGTAGCACCCCTACTCTTATCTTTGATTGCCTTTTTTTGCTTTATAGAAACCGTCAAGTACTTGTCCTTGTTCATGTTTCCACTGGTTATATAAGTAATTTCTGGGCGGTCTTCATTACGGTCTTGAACCTCTTTAGTATTAAGGAAGGTCGTTATATTTTTATTGCGTATTAACTTCCGAATCATCCGAGCCACATCACAAGATAGGTCTAAACATAAGTCCAAAGCAGTAATATTATGTAATTCTAAACCTAAATTATCTTCAACAAAATCCAGATAATATATTTCATCATTATATAACACACGATTACTCACACTAATCCATGCCTTAGCATAGCCATTAGAATGAAGATTACTATCTTCTTTATCATCATTGATACCTAATTTCAGTTCTCCGAATAATTTATCAATGCCTAAATCATTGTAACGGATTTCATAGACAAATTTGAAATGTTTGCCCTCTATACGTTTTAAGTAGAAATAAAGAAAGTCCACCTCTTCACCTATTTCCCTTGTTCTGATAATATTGATATTGTTCGGTTCCTTGATTTCGTAGCACAACCGAAGCATATCTATGTTTAATCCATATATCTTATTCATTTTCTTCATTTTTAGTTTCGTTATTATTTGGTTTGTTTGGCACTTGCTTCCAGTAATTTTTAAGTCCATCTGATATGGATTGTGCATGTGTCGCACTTTTAGTTCTTCCTCTTAAGGCTTGACTAATTTTTTGTTTGGTAGTATCATCCATCTGGCGATACTGTCTCTTGTAGTTAGTTTCCATAGTTTTGGTTATGAATTTTATATATAATAATTAGTTAGTTTAATAGGAAAGTAAAGCTTAGTAAGCTGATTTCTCAAAAAAAATATGGACCAGAATTTCATTCACCTAATCGTTTGCCAAATCAATCACGCCTACTAAAATACAATATTCAGAGTGTCGGGTTACAGTGCTATCTCTTTTAAATAAAGGGAATAGGAACTTATTTCCTCTTCAAAATAGTTTCTGTTTGTATATTACTGTACTTGCCTAAAAATTGGATAATCTTCTCAAAATCCACTATAAACTTGTTCGATAATTCGATAGTGTAGCCGACAAAAGCGACAAATGTTTTTATCATTTGTCGCTTTTTGTTTTAATTCACTTTGGTAACGTACTGATAATCCATCAGATAATTCAATAATCAATTTCTTTTTCGTTCGATTCCTCCCTATTTTCAGTTTAATTTATTTGCACGCCAATAGATTCATTTATATCTTTGTTACCAATATTTTATTTAATCCCATTAATTCATCAACCTGTTACATCATGAAAAACAGATTCCACCTTTTAGCCACAGCGGTAGTTTCCTTGTTATGTGTTAGTTGTACAGAAACTCAGGTTTCTCAATCCGGAAGTGAAAAAGCAGTCAATCCCCCTATTATGGGTTGGAGTTCATGGAACGCCTTCCGAGTAGATATCAGTGAAGATATTATTAAAAATCAGGCCGACCTGATGGTTAAAAAAGGTCTGAAAGACGCAGGATATCATTATATTAATATTGATGATGGTTTCTTCGGCGAACGAGATGGCAATGGAAAAATGCAGACCAACAAAAACCGTTTCCCGAATGGAATGAAACCGGTTGCCGACCATATACATAGTCTTGGAATGAAAGCCGGTATTTATACAGATGCGGGCAACAACACTTGCGGTTCTATCTGGGACAACGATCATGCAGGAGTAGGTGCCGGTATTTACGGACATGAGCAACAGGATGCCCAACTCTATTTCGGCGACTGGGGATTCGACTTTATCAAGATAGACTATTGCGGCGGAGATGTACTGGGCCTGAATGAACAGGAACGCTATACTTCCATCCGGAACAGCATCGACAAAGTAAACAAGGACGTCTCTGTCAACATCTGCCGTTGGGCTTTTCCCGGCACATGGGCAAAGGATGTAGCTACTTCATGGCGTATCAGTGGTGACATCAATGCGCATTGGGGTTCATTGAAATATGTGGTCGGCAAAAACCTATACTTGTCTGCCTACGCCAAAGACGGACATTACAATGACATGGATATGATGGTCATCGGTTTCCGCGACAACAGCAAAGTAGGAGGAAAAGGACTTACCCCGACAGAAGAAGAAGCTCACTTCGGCTTATGGTGTATCATGAGCTCACCCCTGCTGATCGGATGTAATCTGGAAAGTCTGCCGGAATCTTCTCTTGAACTGCTGACAAACAAAGAATTAATCGCTCTGAACCAAGACCCGCTAGGCTTGCAGGCATACGTAGCACAACATGAAAACGAAGGCTATGTACTGGTAAAAGACATCGAACAAAAACGTGGAAATGTACGTGCCGTTGCTCTTTACAATCCATCGGACACCGTTTGTAGCTTCTCCGTACCTTTCTCGGCACTGGAATTTGGCGGGAACGTAAAAGTACGTGACTTGGCAAAACGCAGTGATTTGGGAAATTTCTCTGATGTCTTTGAGCAAACGCTTCCTGCACACAGCGCTATGTTCCTCCGCATGGAAGGAGAAACACGTCTGGAACCGACATTGTATGAAGCAGAATGGGCATACCTGCCAATGTTCAATGATCTCGGCAAAAATCCGAAAGGCATCATATATGCTGCCGATCAGGAAGCTTCCGGAAAAATGAAAGTAGGTTTCTTGGGCGGACAACCGGAGAATTACGCAGAATGGTCGGAAGTATACAGCGCAGACGGCGGACGTTACCAAATGACGGTTCATTATTCATTCGGCAAAGGAAGACAGCTGGAGATAGATGTCAACGGCATCGTAACCAAAATCGATTCGCTGGGAGAGGATGACAAGCACAATCAAGTAACAATCCCCGTTGATCTGAAAGCCGGTTACAATCATATCCGTATGGGTAACAGCTACAACTGGGCACCGGACATCGACTGCTTTACGCTTACCAAAGGAATGTAACAGACTGAAAAACAGCTAAACGTGACAATAAAAAAAGGAGGAGCTAAGATCACTCTCCACTCCTCCTGTCACGACAAACAACTAAAATTATTCACTATTTGATGCCATCCAATGCCCTTTTAGCAGTAGCATTAGTGGAGTCTATAGCCAGAATTTTGCTCCAATACTCCTTAGATTTTTCTTTATTCGCCATTGCTTCCGCTTTCAGTGCCGGATTTTCAATAGCCAACAAGTAGTAATATCCAAGATAACTGTAGCACTCAATCAAAGCTGAATTGTAATGAGGATCATTCTTGCTTTCCAGCAGGGTGGCCACCTCCTCATAGAAAGGCTTCGCCAGTCCAAGAGTCGTTTCGGGGTCAAGTGCGGAATTGGCACGCGCCCTCCAAAAATTACCTAGGTAGCTGTCCGGTGCTGCTTCTGCGATGGAATGGAAAACAGAATCAGCGGCCATCAAAGCCTGCTTGCGCTCTTCAGCATTGATTGTCAGCGAATCAGTCTGCGTACCTGCACCATAATAAAGTCTGCCAAACTGGAATTGTAAATCCGGAGTCTGATGTTCCTTATCAAGAGATGCATAATATTTTTGGTATGCACTGATTGCTTTTTTATAATCATTCTTCTGTTCATAGGCAGAAGAGATATTTTTGTATAAGTCCGTCTTTGTCGGATCTAATTGTATGGCTTTCTCATATTGCTCTACAGCTTCATCATATTTTTTCAGAGCTTCGAGTAAATGCCCGTAATACATGTAATCAAGGTATGAATAATCAGCCTTGTCCGATTCGGTAAAGAAAGCATCCGCTGCCTTTATTGCTTCATCAAAGCGCTTCAGGTCTGTATAATTATACATTGCCAGGCGATTGAACGCCGCGTGACGCGCATTCTTTTTCAATCCCATATTAGCCACTTCAAGTGACTTCTCGAAGTCATGGTTCAGGAAGAGGGCAAATGCATATTTCACCAGATCCTCTTCTGTCGCTGTCGGTCCCATCGCAAAACGCGAATAAGCTTCGGCAGCTTTACTAAAATCATTCTTCAAATAATAGATTTCGGCAAGTTTCTTATCTACGGCTGTGTTGGACGGTTCCTGGGCTTTCAGCTGTTCCAGCTTTTCAATGGCCAGAGCAGCATTGGCTGATTTATAAATATCCGCATATCTCAGATATGCTTCTGTGCAACTCGGATCGAAATAGATAGCTTCTTCATATTTCTGAGATGCAAGACCGGCGTTTTTCTGCTCAAAGGCGATGTCTCCCTCCAGTACGGAGGCAAGAGCCGATTTGCCATTCACCTTTTTGGCAAGAGCAGCATACTCCTGTGCTTCCGGAAGTTTTCCGGCTTTCAGATATACCTCGCCGATAGCCACCAGAAGTTCCACATTCTTTTTATTCTTTCCTTTTATCAACTGTTCAGCGTCCTCATTGGCCTGAGCCGGATTCGTCTGAATGGTTTCTTTCAATTTTGCAACTCCTGCCTGCCATTCGGCATCAGATGATTGCGCATAGAGCGACCCAACTGCTATAAACGCTCCAGCTAAAAACATTTGTACTCTTTTCATTATAGTCTCTAATTTTAGTTATTATTCGTCTTTCACATGGACAATACGCACCGGCTGAGTAGCCGGAACAAGTCCAGATTTTAATATAATCCGCTGCCCTTTGTCGGATGTCATAAAAGAAGCAAATCCCCAAGGCAGCGCACTGCGAGGATCATTCAGTAATGCGTAAATGGGTCGTGCCAATGGATAGTTACCGTAATACAGGTAAGCCTGATAAGGCTTATAACTGTTAGCAGGAGTAGCTACATCCTCCGCACTCACTGCCATTACTCTGATTTCCTCGGTGAAAGAAAGGTTGGTGGTGTCGCTGCGGTTGCCCAGCCAGTTCACACCAATGACTCCCATTGCTCCGGGATTCTCTGCTACATACTTTATCACCTGCTGATTGGTCTTCAAGGCACTGACATTGTCAGTAGCCAGTGGTTTTCCACCACAGATAGAATCCATTGTATAGCGTACGGTGCTGGAGTTTTTATTATCGAACACCACCTGAATACTCTTCAGGCGGGAGTTCGGATTTATATCCTTCCAGTCTTTCGCCTCACCAGTGAGGATGCGGCTGAAATCCCGTACGGTCAACAAAGAATCCGGATTGTCCCGGTTGACGATTAATGCCAGACCATCTGTAGCCAGCTTAATCTCGCGAGGAAAGAACTTGCGGCTGTGAAAGGAATTCATTTCTTCCTCAGTCAATGTCCGGGTTGCAATAGCCAACCGGACACTGTCTTTCAGAAGTAAATTAATAGCCTCGACTTCCGTCGTGTAGCGAGGGACAATTCCGGCCAATGGATACAGGCTTTCAAACACATCTATCTCTTCCTGTATAATGGGCTCAAAACTTTCATCCGCCGCAATAGATATCACACCAGACGAATACGTATCCGTCGGTCCATCCGATTTGGAACGGCAAGCACTCAATGCTGCCAACAAAACGATTCCTACCAGCCAAAATTGTCTCTTCATCATCTTACTGTAATCTAAACATTACCGGAACGGTGAATTTCACACGTACCGCTTTACCATTTTGTTTACCAGGAATCCATTTCGGCATACTTTGTACCACACGCACGGCTTCTTTATCTAAGTATGGGTCTACACCACGAGCTACACGTACATCGGTGATAGTACCGTCACGCTCTACCACAAACTGGATAATAACGCGACCTTGTGTTCCATTCTCCTGTGCAATTGTCGGATACTTGATGTTTTTTCCAAGGTATGACATCAGTTCCTGCTGTCCACCGGGGAAGGTCGGCATCTGCTCTACCATATCAAAGACTTTTTCCGGTTCCGCAGCCTGTGTCACCACTTGCTTCAGGTCAGCAATATCAGCTCCGTTGGCTTCGTCATTACCTTTTACGTCGGCAATGGAGATTGCCACTTTGGTAGAAGTCAATTCTTCCTGACTCTTGATCTCATCGTCTTCGTGCACCTCTTCATCTTTCTTGATGACAGGGGCAGTAAACTTAATAGAACTCTTCAATGCAGGAGGGGGAGGCGCAACCGGTTCTACCCGTTTCATCTCTTCCTGTTTGATTTCCGGTTCTGCCAATTTCGACAAAGTTGTAACCTCTGTCATTACTTCCTTTTGCTCCGGGGTCGCCAACTTAAGCAGCGTAGGGATAGTAAATCCAACGATTGCTATCGCCACCACAATCAGCATTGCAATAGTATGCCGTCTGGGTGAATTGGCACGCATTCGATATGCGCCGTACGCTTGATTCTTGCCTTCAAAAATCAGCTGACACCATTCCGAAGAAGCTAAATCTAATTTTGCCATTTTACTTTCTTTTTTTAGGTGTTACATCATTTATCGGCCAAGTTCTGTGACAGTTCTCCCTTAGCATCATAATTCTTAATCAGGAACTCATCAGCTTCGGCAATATCCGTTATCACATACTTACCTATATTACATATCTGCATCTCGTCCAATGCATCAATCAGATTCATATAAGAAGCATCATCCGTCGCCTTGATAATGACGGTCGGCGTATCTTTTCCGCTTTTTATTTCGGAAACCTTCTTTTTGTATTCGTCATCTGTTATCTTCAGATCGAGCTTCTGTTGTTTCAAAGCTCTTACCTGATTGACAGCTGCAGCATTTTTCTGAAGAAGTACGGCACGTAACCCGTTTGCCCCGTAACTAGTCTCTTTCAATGAGGTGTAATCCTTGTAGTTAGGCTCTCCTTCATAGTAATAGAGCTTGTTATCGGCTCCCAGCAATAATGTAATTGCCTGAGAGGCTTTCACCATACTCTTTTGTTGTTCAGTTATATCTTTGTCATTGCTCGGCATGCTTATTTCCATCGTCTGAGGCTTGCTCAGCGTGGTACAAAGCATAAAGAAAGTAATCAGCAACATGTTCATATCCACCATCGGGGTAAAGTCTACCCGGACAGTCATTTTCTTCTGCTTGCCTTTTCCTCTTTTTCCGCTGCTCTCTTGTACTTCAGCACTCATTGTCTTTCCTCCCTTTTAATTTTCAGATTCTGCTTTGAGAGAAGTAATCAGATTGTACCGATTTTCCCGCAAATCCTGAAGTGAGTTCATAACGTTCTTTATCACTGAGTATGGAGTTGAAGCGTCCGCTTTAATAGCAATTCGCAGATCAGCATTGGCGGCACGTGCATTACGCACCCACGACTTGAACTGATTATCGGTACTATCACAAGGAATCCCTTCATTCTTCAGAATTTTGTCCCGTTGATCTTCCGGAAGGTCAAGGAATTTCTGCATACTTCTGATAGGCACTCCAAACGTAGAAGCCACTGTGAACCTCTTTGCCTGTTCCGGAGTGAACTTGATGCCATACTCTTCACCCATACTCTCCAAGACAGCCTGCATATCCTGCTGCTTGTCGAGGCTCATAAATATTTTTCCTTCCTGGTCAACCAGAATCTGGAGTACATCTGTCTCCGGAATCTTGATTTCCGATACGGAGGCTGGAGTGGTAACCTGCACCGGCTCCTTCTTCACAAATGTTGATGTCAACATAAAGAAAGTCAGAAGCAATACAGTTACGTCACTCATAGCGGTCATATCTATGAACGTATCTTTCTTTTTAATTTTCGCTCTACCCATGATTAATAGATTTTAAAGGGTTCGCCAAATTAATGAGTAGCTGCAAAAGTCTGCACGATAGAGAATCCGACTTCGTCGAGTCCGTAAGTCAATTTGTCAATTTTGTTAGTGAAGTAGTTGTAAGAAATAACAGCCAACGCACCAGTCAAGATACCGAAAGCCGTGTTAATCAAAGCTTCGGAAATACCTTGTGACAAAGCCATAGAGTCGGCACCACCACCTGCAGACAATGCGGCAAATGAACGGATCATACCGATTACAGTACCGAGCAATCCCATCAATGTACCCAAAGTAGTAATTGTAGCGATAATCGGAAGATTCTGCTGCATCATAGGCATTTCCAGAGCAGTTGCTTCTTCCAGTTCTTTCTGGATAGCCAGCAGCTTTTGTTCTTTAGGCAAAGCAGTGTTCTTTTCCATTTCTTCATACTTGCGCAAAGTAGCAGTAACTACATTGGCAACAGAACCGCGTTGTTTGTCACAAATCTCTTGTGCTTTCTTAAGGTCACCGGCAGCCAGAGCTTCTTTGATGTTAGCTACAAATTTAGCCAACGAGCCTTTACCGAAAGCAGAACGAAGAGCAAAAAAGCGTTCAATACTCAAAGCGAGTACAGTTAACAACAGTGTCTGAATAACAGGCACAATCACACCACCTTTGTAAATGGTACCCAACATGTTCAATGGATGGTTGTTAGGATCATTGTTCATAAAGTTAGACGGATTTCCCAACAGGAACTGAAAAATACACACTGCTACAATGAAACAGCAGATGATTACGATACCGGCATTCTTTATACCTACAATCTGAGACTTTTTAGTAGTTTCCATAATAAGTTTTTTTGTTAAGATATTAATTTTAGTTATTTAGAAAATTTTCAAATGATTAGATACACTGCGCTATAGACCCTGTGACTTTTCAAGAATGAAAGTCACACAGCTTCATACAGGGTACGAAAAAGTAAATAAGATGGGATAAGTAATTAAATAAGAATACGTCTTAGAGCGAACACGTAGTAGTCGCTGCAGATAATGGAGTAATGTGGATCCTTATCCGAATAATAGGATTTACTTTGATCTAATACAAGTGAGTTTTCTCTTAACAAGAAGAACTTATACATAACGTCTTTAAAGAAATCATTGGATTCAATGATTCTACGCAGACGATAATTATTAGAAGATGTTTCTGTAACTGATTTAAAGCCTAATTCTACGTCAGAAATAGACAAAGACTGGGATGATCTGTCATACCCCAGCGAACGAGTCTTAAATGAAGAATTAGAATTCGTATCGGAAGTTGATTCAGACAACTGACAAGAGCATTCGCTCTGAGAAATACATGAAGTGATATTCATAGCATTTCCACCTATGCTATATGATAGCATCAGCAGAACAATCGCTAATATGAATCTCACAGAACCTTTCATGATATTTATTTTAGTTGTTTATATCGAATTCTCGTATTTCGGCGACAAATGTAGCAATTAAATATATCCGTTTGTCGTTATTCACATCATTTAAGCATAAAAGTTTAACTCTATTATTGAAACAACGTACAAAGTGTTTTGTTCTCGCAGTTTGTGGTTTTATGTGTTAAAAGTAGTTAGGCGTACATACGTTTTAAAGAGTCCGCCAAGTTTAATAATTGAGGGAAATATGTATAACCAAGAAAGCCCTCCAGTCTTAAATTCCGAAAGTATCCAAAACAATAAAGCCCTTCTGGTATTTCTACCGGAAGGGCTTCTCTAAAAATGGCGGCTACCTACTCTCCCACTGTTACGCAGTACCATCGGCGTGACGAGGCTTAA
>OGCQ01001492.1_pt1 | contig 28309 bp, 10 predicted proteins | sample 1570161 | NCBI WGS metagenome assembly OGCQ01 (sample SAMEA4384402, study PRJEB24528) | human gut metagenome
TGATGTTGATAATGTATTTGAGGGAACATTAGAGAATCTAAAAAATATGAATTTGAGCTATGATATCAAAATTTCTAGCAAAAATTTAGAATTTGACAAAATAAAGGAAGAGATTCAAAATGGCGAAATAGATAATGCAATAATTATAGAAAAGAAGGATGAAAAAATCAATATTCAATACATAGTAAAAAATTTAGCAATGAATTCTGAAATGCCACAAGACTTAGAAAATGCAATAAGTTCGCTATATAGTGGCTTGCAAATTTCAAAGTTAGGGCTAACACAAGAACAATTGCGAAGTATACAACCAGATTTTAATTTTGAAGTCAAACAAGCTGAGACTCAAGAAGTAAAAGGAAATATATACACAATGATGTTATTATCAATTGTACTATTTTACGCAATATATTTTTGTGCATATCAAGTATCAAGTTCAATAACGACTGAAAAAACTTCAAAAATAATTGAAACACTAGTAACATCAACAGAGCCAAAAACAATAGTTTTAGGAAAAACAATCGGAATAGGAATTGTTGGAGTATTACAAATAATTGCGATTGCGTTAACTGCAATAGTTTCAAAAACATTATTTTTAGAAGAAGGAGCATTAGATGGAATAGTTGATTTTTCAACAATCACACCATTTTTAGGATGCATAACGATTATTTACTTCATATTAGGATATGCATTTTTTGCGATGTTGTATGCATTAACTGGCTCAACTGTAAGCAAGCCAGAAGATGTGCAATCAGCTAATACACCAGTAGCTTTAATATCAGTAATAGGATTCTATTTGGCGTATTTTACAATGATGAATCCAACGAGTGAGCTAAATAAAATAGCTGCAATATTACCTATATCATCACCATTTTGTATGCCATTTAGAGTGATGATGGAGATTGCTACAGGTCCAGAAATTTTAGGCTCAATAGTAATACTAGTAATTACCACAATTCTTGTCGCAATATTTTCTATCAAAATATATTCAAAAGCGATTTTTAATTATGGAAGTAGGGTTAAAATTAAGGAATTACTTAGGAACGAAAAGAAAGGTGCACGGAAAAAAAGCGTTTTAAAATGTGCAATTTTGCACGGAAAAAAAGCGATCTCACGTGTGCAATGCACCGAAAAAAAGCGATCTCAAATGTGCAGGAAAGGAAAGAAATTATGAAAAGAAAAGAAAATTTAATATGGGGAGTAGTCTTCATAATAATAGGATTAATAATAGGTTTAAAAGTGTTAGGAATAATAAATATAGACATATTTTTTGATGGATGGTGGAGTTTATTTATTATAATACCAAGTACAATAAGTATAGTAAAAAATATAAGAGACATTGGAGCATATATATGGTTAGTGATAGGAGTAGCATTACTATTATCAGCTCAAGAAATACTTGACATGGAGATAGTTGGAAAATTGATATTCCCAGCTGTATTAGTTGCAATAGGAATTGGAATGATTTTTAAAGACAGCAAATTAGAAAAAGCAAAAGAAAATGAAGAATATTATGCAACATTTTCAGGTGAAAAGTTAAATTTCGAAGGTGATACATTTAATGGAGCTAGCTTAAATGCGATATTTGGAGGAATCGACTTGAATTTGAAAAAAGCAGATATAAAAAATGAAACAAATATAAATGCAACATCAGTATTTGGAGGAATAAATATTTTTGTCCCAGATAATGTAAATGTTGAAATAAAATCAACATCATTATTTGGTGGAGTAACAAATAAAGTCGAAAATAAAGAAAATCAACCTACAATAAAGATAAGAGCTTTTTGCTTATTTGGAGGAGTTGAAGTTAAATAGATTGAAGTTACTTCAATCAAAGGAGGAGAAATGAAAGGATTTCAAAAATTAGTAAAATATTCAGCAATTGCATTTGGCTTATATTTGGCAATATCAATAATTGGAGCACTTATAGGAGTGATTGTAGGAGTAACTTCAGGTGTGGAAGTATTAAAAGAACTTTCAGGAAATGAAAATGTCGAATTAGTTGATGAAACTCGAAATTTTGATGAGTTGTCAGGCCTAAATTTAAATATATCATCATCAAATTTGACAATAAAGGCTGAGGGTGATTCATATAGAATGGAAGCTCATAACATTCCGAAAACAACTAAGATAGAATGCAAAAATGATGTTTTAGAAATAAAAAACGTGAAAAAATTAAAATCAGAAAGTAGTATCACAATATATGTTCCAGAAAATGCTAAATTAAGTAGAATCAATTTAGATATGGGGGCAGGAAATGTTGAAATATCAAATATAGAAGCCGCCAACATAGATTTTAGTTTTGGAGCAGGAAATGTTAATATTAAAAATTTAAAATCAGAGAATCCTACAATTGACTGCGGGGCTGGTCAGATAAAGTTTGAAAATACAGAATTGACTAATGCTAAATTAAGTGCAGAAGTTGGAAAAGTGATATATTCAGGCCAATTGAACGGGGAATCAAGAATAGAATGCGGCGTTGGAGAAGTAGAGATGAATCTTGAAGGCGGAATAGACAACTATTCAATAAAAGTTAAAAAAGGAATTGGAAACATAAAAATTAATAAGGAATCGGTTAACAATGATTCAACAACTGGCAATGGCCAAAATAAAATTTATATCGATGGTGGAGTTGGAGATATCGATATAAAAATATAATTGCACGGAAAAAAAGCGATCTCACGTGTGCAATTGCACGGAAAAAAAGCGATCTCACGTGTGCATAAAATAGAAGAAACCTTCATATACATTAATAAACAAAATGTAGAGGAGGTTTTTTTGATGGAAATAAACACAACAAAAGAAAGTTTGAATGTAAATAAAACGATATGTGAAAAGAAAGAAATTATGAATATACAAGGAGACATGATAGTGCCAGATTCAAAGCCAGACATTTTAAGCACTATTAACACAAGTGGAAATGTGTGTATATATAAGAAAGAAATAATGGAAGGAAAGTTAAAAATAGATGGGAATATTCTTACGTACATAATGTATTTAGCTGATAGTGATTCAGAAAGTATAGAAGACAATGTTAGGGGGCTTAACACGAACCTCGACTTTTCAGAAAACTTCAATATTCCAGAACTAAGTGAAGGAATGGAGGTTGACATCAATCCAAAAATAAAGATGATAGAATGCAAGGTAATAAATGGAAGAAAGATAGGCATAAATGTCACTCTAGAAGTAGAAATAAGAATTCAAGCACAAGAAAATGTGGAGATAATCACAGATTTAAACAACAGTGATATACAAATTCTTAATCAAAATATGAAGGTAAATTCTGTATTAGGGGAAGGCACGACGAAAACATCAATTAAAGAAAATGTAGCAATTCAAAACACAGACAATCTTGCTGAGATGTTGAATGTGCAAATAAACTTAGTAGACAAAGACATAAAAATCAGTTACAACAAAATTCTTGCAAAAGCAGAAGTCGAAATCAGATTAGTGTATTTAACAGAGGACAATCGAATTTGTACTACCCAAAGTAGAGTGCCATTAGTGGGCTTTATCGATATGCCTAATATAAATGAAGAAAACATTTGTGACACAACATACATGGTAAAAAATATAGTTATAAAACCAAATGCAGTAGAGGAACATTCTGTATATGTCGAAATGGAAATTGAAATTCACTGTATAGCATATGAGGAAAAAGAGGTTCAAATAATTCGAGACATGTATTGTCCAGGAGAAAAAATGAAATTCAATCAAAATACGATTAATACAATTACAAACAAGCAATGTAAGAAAAATATTTGCAACATCAGAGAGAAAATAAATGTTCCAGAGCTTGAAAATGGAAATATAGTTGATGTTGGAATAATGCCTGTCATAAATAAAGAAAACAACATGAATGACAAAATCATGATAGAAGGTGAACTCAATGTAAACTTGATTTTTACAGACAATTCAACAGTTGGAATAAAAACAAAACAGTTAAATATTCCATTTGAACAAACAATAAATGATGTAGGAACAGCCGATAACTGTAGAAATGATACAAGGATTGAAATAAATTCGCAAGAATTTTTAAATCAGTCAGGAATTTTGAGTGCAAATGTTGATTTAGAATTTGAGACCGATTCTTATCAAAATACAGCAATTCCAGTAATTAGTGACATTTCAATGGAAGATGAAGAAAACATGGAAGACTACAGTGTTGTAATTTATATGGTAAAATCAGGAGACACATTGTGGAAAATAGCAAAGAGATTTGGAAGCACTGTTGATGACATAGCACGAGTTAATGGAATGGAAAGACCAGATAGATTAAACATTGGAGAGAAAATATATATTCCTAAATATGTGCTGAAAAGAGCGAAAGAACCGATTATAATTTAAAAATCAGAGAGGATTATTGATGGCGAATGTAGGAAAGGTGTACACAAGAAAAAGATTCATATTTACTAATAAAAGTGGCGAAAACAAAAATAGATTTAGGCTAAAAGTCACTCAAAAAATGATAGGAAAAATTCTAATATTAATCTTAATAATTACAACAATATTGAAAATTACTTACAACTATGTAGAGCCCATATTTGCTACGATGTGTGAAGACAAGGTAAAATCTCTGGCCACAATAATCACAAACCAGCAGTCAACAATTATGATGAACAAATATCAATATGACGAATTATATTCAATTGAAAGAGACGAAAGTGGCAATATATTGATGATAAAATCAAATATTGTTCCTATGAACAATCTGGTTTCAGACTTGACGGAAAACATTCAACATGAATTTGACAATATAGGAGACCCAGAAATTAGAATATCTCTTGGAAGCTTATCCGGAGTGTATTTTCTTTCTGGGTTTGGACCAGAGTTTCCTATTGATGTCGAGGTCACAGGTACTGTTGATGCTGAAATAAAAAGTGAATTTGTTTCACAAGGAATCAACCAAACTCTTCATAGAGTCTATGTTGACTTTGATTGCAAAATGAAAACAGTTACAGCTTTAAAAAATTACGAGCAGTCAGTTATTAACAGAGTTATTCTTGCTGAACATGTTGTAGTCGGAAATATTCCAGATAGCTATTGGCACAGGTGAGTGCACACGCGAGATCGCTTTTTTCTCGTGCGATTTTGCACACGCGAGATCGCTTTTTTTTCGTGCAATTTTGCACACGTGAGATCGTTTTTTTTCCGTGCAATTTTAACTGAAATGTATTGCAATTCATTTAAAAGTATGATAAAATAGTAAACATAATTATTAGACGTGATGTATGGTGAAAGATTGATGCAAAAAAGAAAGGAGGAAATAGTGCCCAAATTTAGAAAAATGGGAAATTCAAAAATTTACCATATAATGATAAAAGGAATTGACGGTCAAAACATTTTTTATGATGATAAAGACAGAAGAAATTTCTTAAGAAAATTTTTAGAAAATAAAAAAGAATTTAATTATGCAGTTTATTCTTATTGTTTAATGACTAACCACGTTCACATGGTTATAAAATGTAAAGATGAATTTTTGTCAAAGTCGATGCAAAGTTTAATGATACGATATGTGCGTTATTTCAATAAAAAATATCAAAGAACAGGATCATTAGTTCAAAGCCGATTCAAAAGTAAATGTATTGAAAATCAAAAGTATTTTTTAGAAGTCTGTAGATATATCCATAGAAATCCAGAAAAAGCTGGAATTAAGAGAACTGATAAGTACGTGTGGAGTAGTTATCAAGAGTATATAAATGAAGCAAAAATAATAGACAAAGATGTTTTACTACATTATTATAATAACAATATTTTGGATTTTGTAAAGTACACAACTCAAATAGAAGACATCGAAAATTATGAAGATTATGCAGAATATGAAATTGTAGGAAAACTTACAGATGATCAATTGAAAAAGATAATTTTAGAAAAGTTCCAAATTCAAAAAGAAGAAGACATTGCAACATTTTTCAAAGAAATGAGTAAAAAAGAACTAGAAAAATATATAAAATCGATGAAAGAAATAAAAGGAACATACAAGACTCAAATTTCAAGAGTAATTAGAGTTAATAGAAGAATTGTCTCAAATATATGGGACAAGTAACGGAAAAAGTGCACCGAAAAAAAGCGATCTCAGGTGTGCAATTTTGCACGGAAAAAAAGCGAAATAAAATGTGCAAAAATAGCTTGTAAAAAATAAAATACTTTGATATAATTCAAATATCTGCACGGAAAAAAAGCGATCTCAGATGTGCATTGCACAGAAAAAAAGCGATCTCACGTGTGCAAACAAAAGAAGGAGATTTAAATGAAAATAACTGAAATACTAATAATAATTGTAAATGCATCAATATTTGTACTACCAGCAATCATGTTAATTGATAATTTAATAAATGGAAAATATAGAATATTGAATATATGTATGCTAATAAATATGTTTGCGTGGGTATACTTATCATATTTATGGAACATAAGAAATCCAGGATTTTGGATTAAATGCAATGCGAGAATACTAACGCTAATAGCAAGTATAATATTCATTGCAGCAGTAATAGCTTTTCTGTTACAAATAAGGCACAAAAAAAGCAACAAAATACTTGTGATGATTGCAACAATATTTGTATTTTATATAATAATAACGAATGATACAACATATAAAGAAAGAACAAGAGTTGACATGGTTTCAGATAAGACATTAAGACAATATGTTCTAGAAGAACATGTACCATATCTTGCATTTTTAAGTATAGAAATAGAATTATTCATTAATTTGCTAAATAGTCACAAATCATATAAAGAGCTAAAAAAAGAATTTGAAAAAAATAAAGAAATGTGATATATAATATCTAGTTCAATAGTGATGGACGAAAAAATATAGGAAGGATTGTAGAAAAATGGAAGTAAACGAAGAAAAAAGAAACAAATTTATGGAATATGCAGGAAAGAGAGTAAATAACGTAATGCATGATATTCAAATACTTGAGCCAATGGCAAGAAGTAATGCATATGACTTTACAAAGGAGGATGTTGAAGAAATGTTTAATGCAATGCAAGAAACACTTAATGATGCGAAAACCGAATTCAACAGAAGATTTGAAGAAAAAGCAAGAGTAGAGAAAAAAGTATTTTCATTTGGAACAACGAAAGTAACGGAAACTACTAACAATCAACTAGATGGAACAGAAGAATGCCAAGAACCAGAAGTGGGATTTGAAGAAATATAATACAGAATACAGAATGGACTTATTTTATAACTAAATAGGTCTATTTTTGTAATTGCACGGAAAAAAAGCGAGATAATCGGTGCAAAATTGCACGGAAAAAAAGCGATCTCACGTGTGCAAAATGTCACAAAATTGTAACATAAATGTAATATAATTGTTAAAGTAAAAATGTTGACAAACATAAAAATAGATAGTAAAATGAAATTAAATTGAAAATAGAAGTGAATTATGGGAAAGGAAGAAAAAATGAAGGGAAAAAGTAATAAAAATAAGAAAAAATCAGAAATGAACGCAATGTTTTTTGTAATATTATTAGCTTTGGTTATGTTTATAATATCCACATATGCATGGTTTTCAACACAAAAAAATGTATCAATCACAAATTTAACAGGTACTGTTGAGGTAGCAGAGGGATTGGAAATTTCGTTAGATGCTGAAAATTGGTCAAATGGATTAGTACTAGGTACTGAAGAGGGACAGTTAAGTATTATAGATGATGCATATTCAGGACATCATAACATATCACCTTCAGAAATGTTACCAGTATCAACATTAGGTTTGGTTACAGGAAACCAAACAGATTTGAAAATGCTAAGAGGAAAAATCACTAACTCAAAAGAATTAAGTGAAATAAAATCAATGATAGAGACAGAAACAGCTCCAGCAAGCTCTACATACCCAGGCTATTTTGCGTTTGATGTATTTTTGAAAAATTCATCAAAACAAGAAGTGACAGATGATATTTTGCAATTAAACTATGATTCTTCATTAGAAATATTAGAAGCAGAAAAAAGTGCAACAGGATTACAAAACACAGCAAGAATAGCATTTGCAAAATATAACGGAAAATCTGATGTAATGGCAGATCAAGCTACAATTTTAAAAGAAACAGCAGGGATTGGAGCAGGTGCACCAAGTCCATATATAACAGATGTTGCAATATGGGAACCAAACTCAAGTGATCATGTTGAATATATTGTTCAAAACAACAATAAAATTACATGGTCAGCACAAGATGCTGGAAAATATGCAACAAAAGAATTGGCAAATGGAATGAAAGGTTTTGACCTTACAACACAAATGCCTACATATGCTTTAAAAGACAGTTCAATAGGAAAGAGTATAGCAGATATATATAAATGGGATGGAAGTGAATCTCAAATACAAAAACAAAATTCTTTACAAACAACTAAAAAGTCAGAAGAAGATTATACAATAAAAGAAGGAGTTCAAAATCTAGTAAGTGCAACAGATGGCACGCAAACATTTGGTATTGCACCAAATGCAATTTGCAGAATGAGAATTTATTTGTGGCTAGAAGGTCAAGATGTTGATTGTATTAACTATGCATCACATGGTGGAGGAGTAAAAGTTAATATAGGTCTAGTTAAAGGATCAACAATTGGAGCAACAAGTGCTGAAACAGAATAAAATACAACATAGCAAGATGACAAGTCTTGCTATTTTTGAGGAAAAATGCACGAAAAAAAAGTGATCTCACGTGTGCATTGCACGAAAAAAAAGCGATCTCACGTGTGCATGTAATACAAATGTAACATAAATGTAACATAAAAAGGGTTGAGAATGAGTGGAAAATGATGTATAATTAATTAAATACTAAAGAATGGAGGTTAAAATGGCTGAAAAATTATTAAAAGAAACTAAAGATACTCAAACAAAGAGAAAAAAAACAAAAAAAGTTGCAGAAGAAGACGATATATATAAAATAGATTTAACGCTTGAAAGCCCTGAAAATGAAGATGATTTTAAGGCAAAAGACCTCGAATCTAAAGAAAAAGAAGAAAAAACAAAAGCAAAAAGAGGAAGAAAAAGCAAAAATGTAGTAAAAGTTGTTGAAGATGATGAAGAAGTTGATGAAATTTTTGGAAATATAAATAAATGGATTAATGAAGATGAAATTGAAGAAAATCTAGAAAAAGAAAAAACAGAAAAAAAAGGCAGAAAAAAGAGTCTTACAAAAGTTGAAGATGGCATTAAAAGCAGCAAGACTACTGCAAAAAAGACTACAACAAAAAAAACTACGACTAAGGCAACAACGAAAACGAGGACAAAAAGCAAAAAAAAAGATGAAGATGAAATAGCAGAAAAATATGATGAAACGGAATCAATACAAACAGAAAATGAACAACAAGGAGAAATAAAAATTCACGCAGAAAATGACACAACTGAATTGCAATTAAGAAACAATGAATATAAAGTAGAGCTACAAAAATCAGAATATAATGTCTACACTCAAACAAATGATAATTCATACATAATTGTAAGAAGTCCAAATTTAAGAATAGTATCAGAAAATGTATATTTGATGATAAAAAAACAAGAAGAAGACTATGAAATAACGACAAATCAGGATTTTAAAATAAATTATGTAATTGATAATTTAGAAAGAAAAGACAACGTGGTCAATTTCAAACTCACAAACTTAGTTGAAATCATAGCAAATGAAAGTGGATTGATATTTGAAATTGACGAAGAAAAAGTCATAGAAAATAATCTAGAAGACAACCATACACTTGTTATATCAGAAGAAGATGGAAAAGTCTATTTGCCATATACAAAAGATGAAATAAAAAAAGATGTATCACAAAACAAGGGCACCAAGATTTCTGAAATAATTGAAAATAAATATATATTACCATTAGATAAATATAAAAATTCAATAAGAGCAAGATTTAGAGAAGGATACAATTTGATGTATCATAGAGAAGGAAAATCAAAAAGAAGTGCAATAATGCTTGGAATAGAATTGATGTTTGAAACTAATCTACATCCTGCAATAATATCAGCTTGTAAGAATCTAGAAGAGCTTGATATTTATTTAGATTGCTTAGATGATAATGAACTTGAAAAATTCTCATGCTTTAAAATTATTTATAAAAGTTTGCCAACTTTGCGAAAAAAAGCTAAATATAGAGAAATTTAAAATGAAATGTGTTGAACTCAAAATGAGAGCCGACACATTTTTTGTTTTGCACGGAAAAAAAGCGATCTCAGGTGTGCAAAATTGCACCGAAAAAAAGCGATCTCACGTGTGCAAAAAATGCCATAAATTTCTTATAAAAAAATGCCGAAAAACGTTGAAAAAAAGAGATCATTATGATATAAATATATAGAGAAAAAATAGAAGATTTGAGTCAAAAAAACGGAGGAAAATAATGTTAAAAAATAAACTAATAGCTAAAAAAATAAGAAACATATTTATACTAATTATGACAATAGCAATCATGATGGGCGCATATCATAATGTACGAAGGTCAAGGGCAGAGAAGGTAATAGAAATATCGTTGGAAGTCGCAGATAAAAATAATCAATTAGAGAAAGAAACAATCACAGTAGAGGCAACAGAAACAAGTGATGGAGTTTATCTATTAGAATTGCCAGAAATAGTAAATACAAAGATGATAACTAAATATTATAATTCTGAAGATGAAGAAATTGATTCAAGAACTATACAATTAACAGATAAAGAGATTGCAGAGAAGAAAGTTCAAGTGGCAACTGATTATGATACAAAAGAAGTTGAGAAGCTAGAAGTAAGTGGAGCAACAATAACAGTGGCTGAAAATGCAGAAAAAAAGACATTTTATAATAGAAAAATAACAAATGAAACAGGAGACATTATAGCAACTGGATATATGCCATTAGAGGCTCAACTAGAAACAAAAGATATAGATATAGGAACGTTAACAGACGTAAAACTTCCAAATGAAAGCCAATCGATGAAAAAAGCATTCACTGCAATAATAACTGAGAACAAAACTGAAAGTCAGAATGGAGTTTCAAATCAAGCAGAAATACAAGAAGAAAACGCGAATACAAGTCAAAATAAGGCGCAAAATGAAATAGAAACACAAAGCCAGAGCGAAGCACAGAATCAAGCGAAAACACAAAGCCAGGATGAAGCACAAAGTGAATCAGAAGAAACGAAAGCAGTATATAATCCAAGTGAATATGGAGAAATTGTTGAAATCCAAGCCAAATATGAAGCTGAAAACAAAAATGAAAAAATAACAGTATATAGTTTAGATGAACAGAACCAATTGAAAGAATTAGAAACAACAGAACTAGAAACAGAGGAAGAGGGAACAGCAAAAACATATCAATTCCCTATGAACAATGAGGTAGGAGAAAATGAAACAAAAACATATATAACAACAGCAGAACTAAGAGAAGATGCAACAATAGGAGATGAAACAGTAAATGATGAAACAAACATAGCAGATTCATCAACAAGCTATACAACCAGTGATGATACAAGTAATGGAGGAGACTTTGGAGAATCATCAACATCGCCAATAGTCGGAGAAGACCTAAACGCAGCATATGCAGGAGGAACATCAGGAAATGATACAACATTAATGACAACAAGTAGTGAAACGGCAGCAACAAGTGGCTTCTTTGGAAACTCAAGCATACAAAGACAAAACATAGAAAATGTAACATTTACAAATCAATTAGTTCAAGATGACGCACCTGTACATAAATGGGACGCTAGTAAAAACACAGGAAGTAGTCACAGTAGTTCTACAACAACGTGGAAAGACTTAAATGGAAGCATGAACGGAACTTTACATGGAGGAACATGGGGAACAGACTACTTACAATTTAACGGTACAAGTGACTGGGTAGGACTAGCTGCATATAATCCAACACAACAAATAAGAATAGATACATGGGTAGCACCAGTATCAATACAATCAGGAGAAAGAGATATAATATCAAACTTTGAAGATGGAGGGTATGGATTATACTTACTAAATGGAGTTCCAACATTTGATATTTATAATGCAAGTGCAAATGCATGGAAATCAGCAAAATCAAGTTCGGCATTAACAGCAGGACAAAAAACACATTTAGTAGCAACATATGATGGATTTAGTGTTTGTTTATATGTAAATGATAAGCTTGTATCAAGAGTTGTATCAGAAGGAACAATAAAAGCACCTTCTAAAAGTACAATATTAGCAATGGGAGCCAACCCACAAGGAAGTACAGTCAATACAAAATATGGCTTTTTTGCAAATATAAGAATTTACTCAATAGCAATATATGATAAAGTATATACTGCAAGCAGTTATGACGCATCAGCAGTATCAAGTGCATATAGCAACAGTACTAAAATCTGGAAAGATTTAACAGGACAACATGATGGTGTAGTAACAGCGGGAACATGGGGAACAAATTACTTACAATTCAATGGTACAAGTACATGGGTAAACATGGGAGCAATAGATTTTACTACATATGCAAGCATAGAAGCAACAGTAACGATAAATAAAATACAATCAGGAGAGAGAGACATAGTAAGTAACTTCGAAGATGGAGGACTTGGAATATATTTAAATGATGGATATCCTAAATTTGAAGCATGGAGCACCGGTTCGAATAAATATGTATCAGTACAATCGCCAAACAAAGTCACGGCTGGAACGAATTACACATTTAAAGGTGTCGTCCGGAAGTGGAAAATTAACGCTTTACGTAAATAACGCCTCAGTCGGTTCGGTAACATTTTCTGGACAAATAAAGAAACCAGCTGCAGAAAACAATAGCTCTGGTAGTGGTTCATATGATGAACCAACTGTAATGGCTATGGGATGTAATCCAAAAGGAAATAGAGCTCAAACAGAATATAAAGATGGATGTTTTACTGCAATGAATTTATACAACTTGAAGATTTATAATGAAACTGGATGTGTAGCAAGCTATGAAGCCAAGAGGAATGTAGGAGCATTAAAAGATTTAACAGGTCATAATGACGGAAATGTAAGAGCAGAAGATTGGACAAATGAATATATACAATTGGACGGAAAAGATGACTGGATAAATTTAGGACAAATGAGTTTTAGAACAAATCAAATTACATTAGATTTAACAATGATGATACTTTCAACACCATCAAAAAATACAACATTAATAGGAAATCTTGAAACAAGTGGTGTGGCGTTAGGGATAACCCCTGAGTTGAAACCAACTATGCAGATAAATATTGATGAAAAAACCTCCTATAAAGCAGTGTCCTCAACGGCAATAGAGTTAAATAAAAAAGTTCATGTCATGGGAGTATATGATGGGGCAAATGTAATGATATTTGTTAATGGACAATTAACAGGAAAAATGGCATACACTGGCACCATAAAAGCACCGAATAATGCAACAGTAATGTCAATAGGAAGTAATCCGTCAGGAAGTTCAGCTGGAATAGAATTTACTAATATGAGAGTATATACAGCTCATATATATAATAAAGCATATTGGGATGTATCAGAAAAAGGAGATAACTCAATACTAGCATGGTCTGTAAACAGTAATAGTAGTGGTGCTAAAAAGGTATATATAGCAAGTAAAGGAAATATATATGCAAACACAGATGCAAGTTATATGTTCTCTAACATAGGGGCATCATCAAATTGTACAGCGACAACAGCACTAACAAATTTAAACTTGCTAAAAACAGCAAATACAACAAATATGTATTCAATGTTTTGGAAAACAGGATATAATGCAATGACAAACTTAGACTTAGGAACAAGTTTTAGTACAGCAAAAGCAACAAACCTGGAATATATGTTCCAAGAGTGTGGATATAAAGCAATGACGTCATTGAATCTGCGAGGAATAAATACTTCAGCAGCAACAAGTATGTATGCGATGTTTGATGGAACGGGCTATACGGCAATGACAAGCTTAAATTTAGGCGATAATTTTAGTACTGCAAATGTAACTAAAATGACAAGAATGTTCAAAAATTGCGGATACACCAAAATGACGACATTAACATTAGGAACTAAATTCAATACAGCAAAAGTAACAGAGATGGCAAACATGTTTGAAGGAACAGGACATACAGCAATGACATCTTTAAGTCTAGGAAGTTCATTCAACACATCACAAGTAACAGATATGCAAGCTATGTTTAAAAACTGTGGATATACAGCAATGACTACTCTAGCATTAGGAAATTCATTCAATACAGCAAAAGTAAAATACATGCAAGAAATGTTCGCTAATACTGGATATACAGCAATGACAAAATTAGACTTAGGGGATATATTCTATACAACAGCAGCAACAAATATGACATCAATGTTTAATGCAACTGGGTATACAGTAATGGGTGAATTAGACTTAGGACCAGCATTTACAAAAATAGCAGGAACATATTCAAATGTATTTACAAATACAGGGAAATCAGGATGTATAATTCATGCAGCAGAAGCAATATATCAAAATAGTACAACATTCAAATTAAACACAAGTTCAGGAACACAAGTAGGATATTCAAGAGGAACAATAGATCCAAGATACAGAGTAGAATGGATAATAGAACCAAACTCAGTATCAGTAGACGCAACAAACAAAAAGATGACAATAGGATTAAGAGCAAGAACAAATAATAATGCAACATCATATTATAAAAGCAATATTACAGGGTCATTAGGAACAGGAAATATTACAGTATATATAGATGGTGAAGCAGCTACAAGTATATCAAAATCATTAAGTGGGCCAACATCAGTAAAAAATGGAACAACAGGATATAATGATGTAAAATACACACTTACATTAACAGGATTTGAACAAGGGTCAAGAAAATCAGGAAAACAATATAAAGAATGGAGTGGTAATGTTCAACTATCAATTGCACAAGGAACAGCAACAGACTCATATGGAAATAAAAATATGGCAGTAAATAATGATGGCTCAAGAGCAAATAATTGGTTAGACACGGCAACTAGAGCAGACTTTATAAAGCCGGAATTTACATATAATTATTCAGCAACAGATATAGATAAAACAAATAAAAGATTAATAGTAGATTTTACAGTAACAGATAAATTCTTTTCTACTACAACAGTGGTAAGTAATATGTCAAAAATAGTAGTAAAACTAATAGACGAAAACAAAGAAATCCCAGCAGCAAAAATAAGCAAATCAATTGTATATATAGATTCAAGTGGAAAAGAAGTAGCTTCAAGTAGTGATGCAAAAAACATTTATGAAACAAGAAATGGAACTAAATATAAAATAGGAGAAAGATACAGATTAATAGTTACAGGGCTAGAACAATCAGAATACAGTGATCCATATAGAAACTTCAGTGGAACAATGAGTGTAACATTTCCAGCAGGAACAGTGACTGATACAAGTTCTAACTCAAATAATGCACAAGTAATAACAATAGGAATAAATGAGCCAGACAAAACAGGAAGTTCACAAATAGTAGACGTTGTTGACCCAGTATGGAAAGCTTCAAATTTTACAGTAGATAAAGCAAACCAGAAAGCAACAGTTGTATTAACTGCAAATGACAAATATTACAAATCTAATTCATTAACAAGAGATTCTATAACAGTAAAAGTTGGTGGAACAACAGTATCAAGCATTGCAAAACAATTGAGTGCTCCAAAAACAGTAACAAATGGAGTACAATACACATTAACACTAACAAACTGGGAAGAAAGCACAAGACAGTCAGGAAAATACTACTATGAATGGAGTGGAAATGTAAGTATAACAATAGCGGCAAATACAATAGAAGATACAAGTGGAAACAAGAGTAAAGCACAAACATTTTCATTAGGATTTGCAGATGTATTAAAACCTAAAATAGACAATATAACAGTAGCACAAGATAAAAACAAGAAAACGGTAACAGTTGGATTTGATGTTTCAGATAAATACTTAAAAACTTCAACAGTGTTTAATGTAAGCAATATAAGTATATACATAGATGGAGAAAACGCAACAAACGGCATATCTAAATCACTAACGCATTCAAATGCAGGTTCAAACATTGTAGATGGAAATACAGTTGTAGTAAGACACCATTATGTATTAACACTTTCAAACTTTGAAGAATCAGGCTTACAAAATGGCAAGGTTTACAAAGAATGGAGTGGTAGCATGAAAATTGCATTAGCAGGAGGAATTGTACAAGACACATCAGGCAATTCAAATGCAGCAATAGACTTAGTAAATGGAGAGTTTGTAGACTTTATCAACCCAGTAGTTGCAAAAGTATCATCTACAAAAGATGCAAGTGCCAAAACAGAGACAATAAGATTTACAGTAACAGATAAATATTTGAATACTACATTAAGTAATGAAAATATTAATGTATATGTAGATGGAGAAAATGCAACAAGTATAAAAAAAGACTTATCAATAGAATCATCAGTAACAAAAACTATAAATGGAACAAATAGAACAGTACAAAGAACATATAAATTAGTATTATCAAGCTTTGAACAGTCAAGTTTTCAAAATGGAAAACCATATAAAGAGTGGAGTGGTAATGTAAAAATAACTATTGCAAGTGGAATAATAAAAGATACAAAAGGAAATACAGTTGGTGCAGAAATTGCAGGAGACTTTGTAGACTTTATTAGACCTACAATAGCAAAATATTCATCAAGTAAAGATGTAAATGCCAAAAAGGAGACAATAGTATTTGATGTATATGACAAATACATAGATAATAGTACAAAACTTTCAACAAGTGATATAACGGTATATATGGATAATGAAGCAGTACCAGCAGGTCAAATAACAAGAGAACTATCAAACAATCCGACACCAATAAATGGAACAGTTAATGGAAGTACAAAACAAATAGGACAAAGATATACATTAACATTAACCAATTTTGAACAAGCAACATTACCATCAGGTAAAAGTTATAAAGAGTGGAGTGGTACAGTAAAAATTGGAATTGCAGAAGGAAAAGTAAAAGATACATCAAAAAATACAAATGTTTCAGGTCAAGTAACAGGAGATTTTGTAGATTTTATCAAGCCAAGTATAATATATAAAGAGTCAAATGCAGTAATAGACAAGAATGGGAAAAAATACACGATGGTATTTGGAATAACTGATAAATATTATGATGCAAGTAAATCAACAAAAATAAATAAAGAAGACTTAGGAATTACAATAGATGGAGAAAATCCAACAGGAGCAACAAAAACACTATCAGACCCAGTTCCATGGATAGAAAATGGAAAAACAATAGGTGTTAAATATACTCTAGTAGTTTCAGATTTACAACAATCAACCGTAAATGCAAATAAAGGATATAAAGATTATAGTGGTGTATTCAAAGTAGTAGTACCAGCAAATAAGATTAAAGATACAACAGGAAATGCAAATGTCACAACAACAATAACATCTGGTATAGATATTCCAACAAATACAGGAACAGGAAAAATAATAGACGTTGTAGATCCATATTGGCAAGTAAGTAACATAAATATAAATCACAATACAAACCAAGTAACAATGACAATAAAAGGAACAGATAAATATTTTGATAAAAGTACATTAACGACAAGTGATATAGAAGTGTGGGTAGATAATGAAAATGCAACAAGTATAAAAAAAGATCTAAGTCCAGCAACATCAATATCAAATGGTGTACAATATACATTAACATTATCAAATTGGCAAGAAAGCTCAAAGCAATCAGGAAAAAGTTACTTAGAGTGGAGTGGTGATACCAAAATAAAAATTGCAGCAAGAAAATTGAAAGACACTAATGATAATTACAGCATAGCACAAGAATTTGAAATAGGGCAAGTAGACTTTATAAAACCAACAATAACGAAAGTTTCATCAACAAAGGATGCGACAAATAAAAGAGAAACAATAGTATTTGATGTAAATGACAAATATATAAGCACAAAATTATCAGCGGCAAATATTACTACATTAATAAATGGAGAAGTAGCAGATGTAAAAACAACAATAACATCAATTTCTGATATAAAAGGAACAGGAAAATTTAGTGCAAAAACAGTAGGGCACAGATATACAGTAGTGATATCAAATTTCAACAAAGGTAGAAAAAATGGCAGAAAATACAGTGATTGGAGTGGAACAGTATCATTAAGAATTGCGGCAGATGCAGTACAAGATACATCACAAAACAAAAATAATGCAACCACAATAACAGGAGATTTCGTAGATTTTATAAAGCCAGAAATCACATATATATATTCAAGTGGAAATATAGACCATACAAATAAAACCTTAACAGTAGACTTTACAGTAGCAGATAGATATTTTAGTACTTCAACAGTAACAACAGATGAAATCAAAAAAAAGATAAAAGTAAAACTAAAAGAAAACGATAAAGAAATACCAAACTTAACAGGGAAGATTAATATAACCAAATTATCTGATTATTCAGATGGTACAAGAGGAAAAGTTGGAGAAAATTACAGACTAACAATAGGAGGACTTCAACAAAACACAGAAACAGATGGATTGAGAGACTATAGTGGACCAATGAGCATAACATTCCCAGCAGATATGGTAAAGGATACGGAAAAGAAGGGAAATGATGCCAAAACAATAACAATAGGTGTAAATGACCCAGGTACAGGAAGTCAACAAGTAGTTGATGTTGTATCACCAGTATGGTCAAAAGTAAGTGCAGATGTAAATACAGGAATTGTAAAAATAAGAGTAAAAGACAAATATTTATTAAAAACAGGTGGAGGTAAGAGCAATTTAACATTATCACTTGCCAATATAGCAGTATTTGTAAATGGAACTGAATCAACTCAAGTAACAAAAACAATTACATCAGGCCCAACATTAGTAGCTTCAGGCTCAAATGGATATGATACAACATATGAGTATACAATTAAGTTAGGAAATATAGCACAGACAACAACAAATTATATTGAATTTACACCAAAAGAAAAAGTAGTTGGTGGAAAAGCAAAATACAGAGATGAAAATGGTGGAGAAATTTCATTAAGAATAAAAGCAGGAGCAATTAAAGATGCATTTGAAAATATGAGTGAAGAGAAAGAAATACCAATAGGAAATATAGACAACACAGGACCAGAAGTATATGACATTCAAAAAACAATTGCAGCAAATGGAGATGAAACATTTGTATTTAACATAACAGACAAAAACTATGACTCATCAAAAATAGTTTCATTAAGTGAACTAAACATCACAATAGATGGAGCACAATTTAGTAGTGCTGTACAAAAGAAGCTAACATCTCAAACGCTTACAGATAGTAACACAAATAAGGTTCTAGGACATCAATATACATTAAAACTAACAAATATGAAAGAATCCAATTCATCATTTATGAGTGCATTAACATCAACAACAAACAGAAGAGCTTATAGAGAATACAGTGGTACGATAAGAATTGTGATAAATTCAAATGCAGCAAGAGACTTAAAAGGAAATACATTAAATACATCAACAACAACGATAACAAGCTTTAATGATAAATTAGCACCAGAAGTAGTATATATATGGTCAAATTCAATAATAAATAAGAATTCAAAAACATTTACAATGATATTTGATATAACAGATAAATACTATGCCTCTTCAAGTTTAGCAATTGGAGATTTAACAATAAAAATAGGTGGAAAGACACCAAATTGGAGCTCAAACGAAGTTGGACGCTCATTAAGTGTATCAGATATTCCAGGTGCAACAGGAAAGGGTAAGAGATATACATTAACATTATCAAATTTACAAAAACTACAAATAAAAAGTGGAGATAAATATTTAGACTACAGTGGCGTTGTAACAGTAGCAATACCAGCAAATAAAGTAAAAGATACTTCAGGACAAGAAAATGTGGCAACAACCTTAACTTCCGGAATAACAATTCCAGGTGGAACTGGTTCAGAGAAAGAAGTAGATGTTGTAGAACCATATGTTCAAAAAATGAGCAGTACAGTAAATGCAGTAGCAAAAACAGCCTCAATAACAGTAAGAATATCAGATAGATATTTTAATACTAGCACATTGACAAAAGATACAATAGAAGTTTATATAAATGGAACAAAAAATTCAGCAGTAAAAACAGGATGGTCAACTTCTGATGAAAACGAATCAAGAACTGAAAAAGGTACAACTTCAACAGTTCATATTGCAACAAATTATACTCTAAATATTTCAGGCTTTGATTCTAATATTAACCAGATTAAAGTTGTAGTTCCAGCAAATGTTGTAACAGATACTTCTGGAAATGGAAATAAACAGACAGAGTATATTATTTATAATGTGTTGAGAAGCACAGCATCAGAGACAGATGCGACTAGTGGATTTTTAGGAAATAGCAATGTTCAGAGACAAAATGTAGATAGTGTAACATTTGTTTCAAGTACATCAGGAAAGAATAGTACAGCATGGGATGTATCAGCACAACAAGATAAATCAATATATGCATGGTATACAACATCAAATGGAGCTTACAAAGTTAATATTGGTAGTGATTCACCAATGTTCGGAAATATAGATTCAAGTGGATTATTCCAATATGTAGGAGAGAATACAGTATGTACAACAACAAAGACTATTACTAATTTGAATTTGTTGAATGTAAGTAGTGTAATAAATATGCATGCTATGTTCAGACATACTGGATATAATGCAATGACTGAATTAGATTTAGGAAGTAATTTTGACACAAGTAATGTAAGTTATATGTCTGCTATGTTCGGAGAAACAGGATATAAAGCTATGACAACATTAAATTTAGGCAGTAAGTTTAATACATCTAAGGTTACAGACATGACTTGGATGTTTGGAAATACAGGATATAATGCTATGACAAAATTAGATTTAGGAAGTAATTTTGACACAAGTAATGTAGGTTCTATGTATGCTATGTTCAACGGAACAGGATCTACAGCAATGACAAGCTTAAACTTAGGAAACAAATTTAATACGGCTAAAGTAACCAATATGGAGTATATGTTTGCTTTTTGTGGAAATCAAGCAATGACAAGCTTAGACTTAGGAAGCAAGTTTAATACAAGCAATGTAACTAAAATGAATGCAATGTTCTTATGTACAGGTTTTGAGTCTATGACTAATTTAAATCTTGGAACTCATTTTGATACTGGAAAAGTAACTGAAATGGCTGAAATGTTTAATACATGTGGTTTTAAAAAAATGACAACTTTAGACTTAGGAGATAAATTTAGTACACAAAATGTAACTATTATGAAAATGATGTTTAAAACATTAGGTGTGACAAGTCTGGATTTGGGAGAATTGTTTGATACAAGTAATGTAACTAATATGGATGCAATGTTTGAAGGATGTGACAAATTAGTAACGCTAAATTTAGGTGATAAATTTGATACAAGTAATGTAACTACTATGATACATATGTTTAAATATACTGGAAGAGCAGCAATGAAAAGTTTAAGTTTAGGAGATAAATTTTATACAAAAAATGTAACAGATATGTATGAAATGTTTGCTTTTTGTGGAGAAAATTCAATGACAACACTTGATTTAGGACCAGCATTTAATTATATACAATCTGTAAAGCAATCTAGTTATAATAATGCACATTATTCAGGAGAGACAATTCCAAAGCACAATACATATGATGGAATGTTCGACTACACAGGAAAATCAGGTTCAGTAGTAATCTATGCACCAGAATCAATTTATCAAGACAAAAACAACTTTAAATTAAATACAAGTTCAGGAACGAAGATAAATTATACAAGAGGAACAATAAACGCAAGATATAGAACAGAATGGAAAAAAGAATCAGTAACAGTAGACGAAACAAACAAAAAAGTAATGATAACATTAAGAGGAAGAACAAACCCAGAAGCAGGAACAACATATGTAAGTAAATTAACAAGTTCATTAGCAACAGGAAATATAAAAGTATATATAAATGGAACAGAAGTAACAAGTATAAACAAAACATTAGATGATGCAAAATATGATAAAGATAATCCAAATGATGTATTGCAAACTTTAACATTATCAAACATAGAGCAAGGAAGAGTAAAAGGAAAGGAATATAAAGAATACAGTGGAAATATTTCATTAGAAATTGCACAAGGAAACCTAACAGACAAATATGGAAACAAAAACATGGCAGTAACATCTGCGGGAGCAAGAACAGGCAACACAGTAGCAGATGGTACAGTACAGAAAAACACATCGAATACAATGTTTGCGGATATGACAAAACCAGAATTCACATATGTATATGCAGATTCTGATATCAATCATACAACTAAAACATTAACAGCAGTATTCAAAGTAGCAGATAAATACAGAGCAAGTACAGCATTTACTAAAAAATCTGATGGAACATATGATGCAAGCTCAATTACAGTAGGAATAGACAGCTATGATAAAACAGCATTAAACAACGCAATTAGTAAAAAATTAACATTAGAAAGTGAAACAACAGAAGAAATAAGCGGGCAAAATAGAGTAACAGTTCAGACATATAAATTAGTAATTGGAAACTTGGAACAAAAAGGACAAGGAGGATTAAGTGATGGTTATACTTATAGTGGAATCTTAACATTAGGATTCCCAGAAGGAACAATCACAGATACATCAGGCCACAAGAGTCCAGCAACTACAATAACAATAGGCAAAAATGAACCAGGAGGAACAGGTACAGGAAAGCCAGTAGACGTAGTAGACCCTGTATGGTCAGTTGCAAGTACAAACGTAGATACAGGAGTTGTAAAACTAAGAGTAAAAGACAAATATTTAACTAAGTCTACAAGCAAATTTAACCTAGCTAAAGAAAGCATCAAAATAATAGTAAATGGTGTAGAATCAACAGCAATAGTAAAAACACTAGAAGGTCCAACAACAATTACAGATGGTCAAGAATATGAATATACATTAACACTATCAAATATAGCACCATCAGGAGGAGGATATACAGAATTTACGCCATTAGAAACAATTGTAGGAGGTACTGCAAAATATAGAAATGATAATGGTGGTTCAATTACAATAAGAATTCCGGCAGGAGCAGTAACAGATGCAAATGGAAATAAAACAAAACAACAAGACTTAAATGTAGGAAATATGGATTTAACTGAGCCAGAAGTTTATTTTGTACAGAAAAATAGAGACTTAGCTAATAACCAAGAAACAATTATATTTAATGTAACAGATAAAAACTATGATTCAACTAAATTAATTGCAGCAAATGAATTAACAACATGGGTAGATGGAACTCAAATGGATAGCAAGCTAACAAAGTCTATTTCTAGCAAAACAATCAGTACAAGAATTGATGAAGAAACAAGAGTTGTTGGGCATCAATATACATTGGTATTAAAAGGCTTTGCAGAGAGTGATTCAGCATTTGCAAGTTCAGGAAGAGTATACAGAGAATATAGCGGTAACCTACAAGTTAAGATTAATAAAGACGCAGCAAGAGATAAGAGAGGAAATACACTAAATTCTTCAACAACAACAATAGCACAAATTACAGATGTTGTTAGACCAGATATAAAAGCAAAATGGTCAGATGCAGTTATAAACAAAAATAACAAAACATTTACAATGATATTTGATGTAACAGATAAATATTATTCAACTTCAACTCTAGAAATTGAAGATTTAACAATAAAAATAGGTGGAAAGACACCAGATTGGAGTTCAAATGAAGTTGGACGCTCATTAAGTGTATCAGATATTCCAGGTGGAGTAGGAAATGGTAAGAGATATACATTAACATTATCAAATCTACAAGCATTACAGATAAAAAGTGGAGATAAGTATTTAGACTACAGTGGTGTTGTAACAGTAGCAATACCAGCAAATAAAGTAAAAGACACAACAGGAAACACAAACTTAGCAACAACAATTACTTCTGGAATAACAATTCCAGGTGGAACTGGTTCAGAAAAAGAAGTAGATGTTGTAGAGCCATATGTTCAAAAAATGAGCAGTACAGTAAATGCACAAGCAAGAACAGCCTCAATAACAGTAAGAATATCAGATAGATATTTTAATAAGAGTACATTGACAAAAGATACAATAAAAGTTTATATAAATGGAACTGAAAATGCATCAGTAAAAACAGGATGGTCAACATCAGAAGAAACTGAGACAAGAACAGAAAAAGGCACAACTTCAACAGTTCATGTTGCAACAAATTATACTTTAAATATTTCAGGCTTTGATTCTAATATTAATCAGATTAAAGTTGTAGTTCCAGCAAATGTAGTAAAAGATACTTCTGAAAATGGAAACAAACAGACTGAGTATATTATTTATAATGTGTTGAGGAAGCAGGATGATAGGGATGAAGATGATACAGCACCATTCCTTGGAAATGCAACTGTACCAAGAAAAGATATAGATAATGTAACATTTGTATCTAGTACAGCTGGAAAAAATTCAACAGCATGGGATGTTTCAGCACAAGGCGATAGCTCTATACTTGCATGGTATACTAAAAATACAAATGGAACATTTAAAGTTTATGTGGGTAGCGATTATGAGATGTTTGGTAACACAGATTCAAGCTACTTGTTTAGAAGTGTTGGATTATCAGAAAACTGTACATCAACAGAAACTATTACGAATATCAATTTGTTAAATGTAAGCAGTGTAGCTAATATGTTTCGTATGTTTGAATTGACTGGAAACCAAGCAATGACAAAGTTAGATTTAGGAGATAACTTTTATACATATAATGTGACAAATATGTTTGGAATGTTCTCAGGAACAGGCAAAAAAGCTATGACAACTTTAAATTTAGGTCCAAACTTTAATACTTCACGAGTTACAGAAATGGGTTATATGTTTAGCCTTACAGGGCTTCAGAAAATGACAAGTTTGGATTTAGGAAATAATTTTGATACAAGTAATGTTACCAATATGGCATATATGTTTAATGCAACTGGATGGAATTTAATGACAAGTTTGGATTTAGGTAATAAGTTTAATACAGGTAATGTAATTTATATGCAATATATGTTTATGAATTGCGGACACGAAGTAATGACAAGTTTAGACTTAGGAAACAACTTTGACACAAGCAATGTAACAAAGATGAATTATATGTTTAATGGATGTGGATATGGAGCAATGACAAGCTTAAACTTAGGAAGTAAATTTAATACTGCTAAAGTAACAGATATGTCAAATATGTTTAATTTCTGTGGATATACATCAATGGAAAGCTTGAATCTAGGAAGCAAATTTGATACAAGTAATGTAACTAATATGGAAAATATGTTCTGTGCAACAGGATTTTCAAAATTAACAAATCTAGATTTAGGAAGTAAATTTAATACAATCAAAGTAAATAATATGAGACAAATGTTTTGTGCAACAGGAAGATTTGCTTTGAAAAATTTAAACTTAGGAGAAAATTTTAACACAAGTAATGTAATAAATATGAATTCAATGTTTTATGCTTGTGGAGCAGATTCGCTAACTAGCTTGTATTTAGGAGACAAATTTTATACAAAAAATGTAAAAGACATGTATAGAATGTTTACAAATCTTAGACAAATGACAAGCCTTGATTTAGGTCCTGCATTTACAGTAATACCAGGCAATTATGTTACAGATGAATGGACAGATGTAGACGATGAAAAAATACCAGCACATTATGCATATGAAAAGATGTTTGAAAACAATGGAACACAAAACAATTTAATAATATATGCCCCAGAATCAATCTTCCAAGACAAAAACAACTTCAAGCTAAACACAAATGCGAATACGGCAGATACAAATTCAATAATAAATTATACAAGAGGAACAATTGATCCAAAATACAGAACAGAATGGGTAAAAGAAAAAGACGGAGTAACAATAGATAAAACGAATAAAAACATCAAAATAACACTAAGAGGAACTACAAACACAAAAATAGATGCAGATCAATACATAAGTGATGTAACAAGTACATTAACAAAATCTAATATCAAAGTATATATAGATGGAGTAAATGCAACAGACGCACTAAATAAACTAAATGCCATTTCAGTAGGAAATGCAACACAAACAACAGAAAACTCAAGAACAGGAGCAAAAGATGTATTACAAGTTGTAACATTATCAAATCTAGAAGAAGCTAAAAGACAAACAGGAAAGCTTTATAAAGAGTGGAGTGGTAATATCAGATTGGAGATAGACCAAAAAACATTAACAGACACAAAATATGGTAATAAAAATATGGAGTTAACAGAAGCGGGAACAAGAACAGAAAATACAATCAAAGAAACTAAAGAAGTAAATCAAAATACAGATAAAACCATGTTTACAGACTATATCAAACCAGAAATTACATACACATATGTAGACTCAGATATAAATCACACAAATAAAACGCTAACAGCAGAATTTATACTAACAGATAAATATTATTCAGCAGCAGCATTCCCTATAAAAAACGACGGAACATATGATGCAAGTTCAATAACAGTAGGAATTGACAGCTATGACAAAACAGCATTAAATAATGCAATTACAAAGACATTAACAAAAATTGAAGATGTAACAGATACTGTAAATGGAGTTGCAAACGTAAAAGTTGGAGAAAAATATAGATTAGTAATTGGAAACTTAGAGCAAAAAGGTCAAGATGGAATGAGTGATGGATATACATATAGTGGATATATGTCACTAACATTCCCAGAAGGAACAGCAGTTGATAACTCAGGAAACAAGAGCCCAGCAACAACAGTTTCAATAGGAAAAAATTATCCAGGTGGCTCAGATAGCAATAAAAAAATAGTCGATGTAGTAGATCCAGTATGGGAAAAAGGTAATATAAACATCGAAACAGGAGTAGTAAAATTAAGAGTAAAAGACAAATATTTGGTAAAATCAGACAGCAAATTTAACTTGACCAAAGACAAAATAAAAATAATAGTAAATAACAAAGAATCAACTGCAATAGTAAAAACACTAACAGGACCAGTAGAGATAAAGGCAAACGAAGAATATGAATACACTTTAACATTATCAAATATATCACCAACAGATGCAGGATATACAGAATTCACACCAAAGAATCCAATAGTAGGAGGAACTGCAAAATACAAAAACGAAAATGGTGGAAAAATAGCATTAAAAATTGCAGCAGGAACAGTAACAGACAAATATGGAAACTCAACAAAAGAGCAAACCATTGACATAGGTATGTTTGATGGAACAGGACCAGCAATTTATTATGTACAAAAAACAGGAACAATAGTATTAAATAAAGAAACTGTAATATTCAATGTAACAGATAAAAACTATAATCCAACAAATCCAATAACAGTAGACGAAATGACAGTAACAATAGATGGAAAAACTATTGATTCGAAGAATCTATCAATTACAAAAGCAACAGAAATAATTACAAATGTTGATGGTAAAACAGATGTAGTAGTTGGACACCAATATACTTTGGAAATATTAAACATTATAGAAACTGATCAAGAATTTGTAAAAGCAAATAGAAAGTATAGAGAATTGAGTGGAGCTCTAAAAATTCAAATTAATGAAGATGCAGCTGAGGATTTAAAGGGTAATACACTTGATACTGATACTACAACTATAACTGACTATTCAGATATTGTAAGACCAGAAGTAATTTATAGATATTCAACTTCAGATATTAATTACACAGATAAAACATTTACAATGACATTTGATATTGTTGATAAATACTACGATACTACAAAACCAATATCATTATCATTAAATGACTTAACAATTAAAGTTGACGGAGTAGTTCCAGATTGGACTAAAGTAACAAGAGGATTTAGTTCAGAAGATATAGAAGATAATATTGATGGAAAAAATAATACGATAATTGGAAAACATTATACATTAACATTATCAGGGCTAGAGCAAACTGTAAGAAAAACAGGAGCAAACTATGCCGACTATAGTGGCGTTGTAACAGTTTCAATTCCAGCTAACAAAATGGTAGATAAAACTACAGGCAATGGAAATCTTGCTACAACATTAAGCTCAGGAGTATCTATACCAAATGGAAGTATTGGAATGATAGGACTTCCTAAAGGTAAAACAGTAATGGCTATGGGAGCAAATCCTCGTAGAAATAATCCATATGATGGATATTCTAAAATGAAAGCATATTCAATGAAGATTTCTAATGAAAATGGAGTAATAAGCAGTTTTGATGCAACAAACAATACAGGAAGTGGACATAGTAATTCTGCTACAACATGGAAAGACTTAACAGGAAGCCACAATGGAACATTAAATGGACCAACATGGGGAACAGACTATTTACAATTTGATGGTGTAGATGATTGGGTAAATTTCGGACAAATCGATTCACAAAATCAGGAACCATATCCAGAATCTTGGTA
>OGCQ01001499.1_pt1 | contig 28130 bp, 20 predicted proteins | sample 1570161 | NCBI WGS metagenome assembly OGCQ01 (sample SAMEA4384402, study PRJEB24528) | human gut metagenome
TCCCTTCTTATAGTAACATTTATTCCGCTTTTTTCAAGTTTATTTTTGAAATTCAAAGCACTTTTCCGGCTTGGACGAACAAAATCACGCTCTTTTACCGGGTTGACCGGTATCAGATTGATATGACAGTTCTTATGCTTTAATAAATGAATCAGTTCCTGTGCATCTTCATCTGTATCATTCACACCATGTACAAGACTGTACTCAAAGCTCACTCTCCGGCCGGTTTCTTTGAAATATTCGTCACAGGCTGCGAGTACTTCTGTGATATCATATTTATTTGCAACCGGCATCAATTTTCTTCGTTTTTCCTGATTGGAACCGTGAAGCGAAAGTGCAAGTGTAATCTGTAAATGCTCTTTCGCCAGTTCTTTCATCTTTGGAACTATTCCACAGGTTGATACAGTGACATTTCTCTGACTGATATTCAGTCCATGCTCATCTGTAAGTAAATGAATAAACTTCAGGAAATTATCGTAATTATCCATCGGTTCTCCGGTTCCCATGATCACCACATTCGAAACCCTCTCACCACTTATCTTCTGAATCTGATAGATCTGTCCAAGCATCTCAGACGGAGAAAGATTTCTCACCAGACCTCCGATCGTTGATGCACAGAATGCACATCCCATCCTGCAACCGACCTGGGAGGAAATACAGACAGAATTTCCATGCTTATATTTCATAAGAACACTTTCGACTACATTTCCATCATAGAGACGGAACAGGAACTTGTTCGTACCGTCAATCTGGGAAATCTGTCTCTCCAGCATAACAACCGGGAGAATCTCATAATTCTCTTCCAGTTTTTCTCTCAAAGCCTTTGAAAGATTCGTCATCTCATCAAAATGATCTACCAGCTTCACATGCAGCCATTCATAAATCTGTTTTGCACGAAATGCTTTTTCTCCGATTGTCGCCATCTCTTTCTGTAATTCTTCATATCCATAAGCACGGATATCCTTCTTCATCTTAAAGTTTTCCTCCTGTATTTCGTTTTTTCTGTGAGTTATTCACATTATTTGTCTGCTTTTTCTATTTTTTCACATTTCCTGAAAATCATGCTTTTTTCTTTAATCTTGCAATAAAGAATCCGTCACAATCGTGAACTCCCGGAAAGAATTGGATACATCCCTTCTCGATCACATCACTTCGTAACTCCTTGCAAAGATTTTCTGTGATATCATCCAGTTCAAATTGTGGGTATTCTTTCAAGAACCAGTGTACATTGTCCATGTTTTCTCCCGGATTTACGGTACATGTGCTGTACATCAATGTGCCGCCATCCTTGACGATTGCCTGTGCGCAAGTCAGAATCTTTCTCTGCAAATCTGCAAGTTCTTCAAGATCTTCCGGTTGTACGCGATATTTCAGATCTGGTTTTTTGCCAAGAACGCCAAGACCTGAACATGGAAGGTCTGCAATCACAAGATCCGCTGTTTTCTTATCATACTCATCAAATACAGAGGCGTCCTTGCATACAGCACAAATATTTCCAAGTCCGGAACGGTCGATATTCTGCCAGATCAGATCTGTCTTATATTCGGTCAGATCTCTTGCTTCAACCCGTCCTGTCTTTTCTTCTGTTCCGTTCTCTCTCGCCGCCACTTCATCTGCCAGCTGAAGCTTCTCTGCCACATGAAGTGATTTTCCTCCCGGTGCTGCACAGACATCAATTACATGATCGCCGGCTTTTGGATCTGCCAGTTCTCCGACAAACATAGAACTGATATCCTGTACTGCAAAGAGTCCTTCCTGAAAACTTTCCAGACCTTCCAGATAATCATAATCTGAAAGATAAAACGCATAAGGAAGATACGGATGTGCTTCTACTTTCGCTCCTTCTGCTTCCAGTTTTTCTTTCAATACTTCCGGTGTAACCTGGTTCATACAACAGCGGATCGTAATTGGCTTCTCTTTCTGAAAATCTGCTGCCATCTTCTCTGTGATCTCTTCCCCATATTCTTTCTTCCATAAAGAAAGAATCCATTCCGGGACAGAATATTTCACAGACAATCTCTGTACATCTTCTTTTGGATACTCGATCTCGTCCATCTTGCGGACAACATTTCTCAGAACTCCATTCACATATCCCCGCAGACCTGAAAATCCTTTTCGAACCGCAAGCTTTACTGCCTCGCTGCACACCGCATGATCCGGTACGCTATCCATATATTTCAGCTGATAGACACTGCTACGAAGAAGATTACGGATGACCGGTTTCATCTTCTTAACCTTTGTCTTAGAAATCTGATTCAAAATATAATCAATTTCTATCATATGTTCCAGAGTACCTTCCACAACTCTGGTGATAAATGCACGCTCACGTTTCTCAAGATATTGATATTTTGACAGAACATCGCCAAGAATCTTATGACTATATGCTCCATTCTCTGTTATTTCCATCAAAATCTCAAGAACGACCTCGCGTTCATTGATCTGCTTTCCCATAAATAATCTCCTATTCTCCGCATTTTGGAGGTTGGCTCTGAACAGTTACAGCATTTTTTCTTTTTATCAGTCATTCCTTCTTCGTCCATTTGTCAGGATCAACAAACGTAAAAGCTGTAAAATCATTGCGGCCGCACTTGCCACATATGTCATTGCTGCTGCCCGAAGTACCTTCTTCACTCCACCAACTTCGTCTTCACGGAGCATTCCTGAATTTCCAAGTACCTTCACCGCTCTTCTGGAAGCATTGATTTCCACCGGAAGTGTGATAAGATGAAATGCCACAGCTACCATAAAGAGCAGAATTCCGATATCAATAAGGAAGCTGGACATCTGGCCATTCATAAACAGGCCGATAATGATCAACGGCCAGGAAATCATGGAACCGAAATTTACGACTGGCACAAGTGCCCCACGGATTGATAAAGGTGCATACCCTTCAAAATGCTGTACTGCATGACCACACTCATGTGCCGCAACTCCGATTGCTGCTACAGAAGTTGAATTATAAACCGGATCAGAAAGTGCCAGTGTCTTGTTTCTCGGATCATAATGATCGGTCAGATTTCCCGCGATATGAGTCACCTGCACATCATAGATTCCATTTCTTCTTAGAATCTGTTCTGCCGCTTCTCGTCCTGTCATCCCTGAATAACTGCGGATCTTCGAATATTTTGCAAATGTTCCTTTCACCTGGGATGATGCGAGCAGGCTGAGAACCACACCGATCAGTACCAGTATATAAGTCCAGTCATAATAAAATCCATAATACATACTAAAACTACCTCCTGTTATCTATCTGCAGTCCCCCTCCAGAAGTCCTCTTATTCCTGTGTGAATTTAACTCCGCTTTCAATTGTGTATCCCCTTAAGAAAGCTCCTGTATCCATTCTCTTTTTCCCCGGAATCTGAAGTTCCAGAACTCGTAAGACGCCATCCCCTGTCTGAACAGTAAAGGAATCTTTCTCTACACCCAACACTGTTCCAGGCTCTGCTTTTACCGTGCCATCAGCCTCTGCTTTTGCTCTCCAGATCTTCACTACCTTTTTGTCCCAATGTGTGTAAGCACTTGGCCAGGAATTCAGGCCACGCACCAGACGTTCAATCTGTACTGCGGATGTATTCCAGTCAATATTTCCAAGCTTCTTATCGAGCATTCTGGCATATTCTGTCGGGCTTTCTCCCTGCTTCTCGAAAGTTGCCGTATGATCTTCAATAGCTTTCAGAGTCTCTACACAAAGCTTTGCTCCTGCCTCTGCAAGTTTATCATGAAGGCTTTCTCCTGTCTCATCTTCTGTGATCGGCACTTCAACCTTCTGGATCATGTCGCCTGTATCCAGTCCTTCGTTCATCTGCATTGTTGTAACACCTGTCACTTCCTCGCCATTGATGATAGACCACTGGATTGGCGCGGCACCACGGTATTTCGGAAGTAGAGATGCGTGTACATTAATACATCCGTATGGTGTCATCTCCAGAATTTCTTTCGGAATGATCTGGCCAAATGCAATGACAACCATCACATCTGCATTGTATTTTCTCAGTTCTTCTACACATTCCGGATCACGGATCTTCTTTGGCTGATAAACCGGAATTCCATGTTTTATCGCAGCTTCTTTCACCGGGGTTGGCTGCATCTCTTTACCGCGTCCCTTTGGTTTATCTGGCTGGCTCACTACGAGACATACCTCATGTCCTGCTTCCACCAGTGCCTCCAGTGTTCCCACGGAGAAGTCCGGTGTTCCCATGAAAATTATTCTCATCAATTATTCCTCCACTTCGTATTCCATATCTTCCTCGTTGTAGGCCGGTGAATCATGCAGTTCTCCTTCTACTTTCTCTACATAAAGGTGTCCTCCCAGGTGATCGATCTCATGACAGAACGCTCTTGCAAGAAGTTCTTCTCCTTCTATCTCAAACTCCTCCATATTTTCATTAAGTGCACGTACTTTTACATAATTCGGACGAGTTACGATTCCCCATTTTCCCGGCACACTTAAGCAACCTTCTTCGCCTGTCTGCTCACCGGATGTCTCAACAATCTCAGGATTGATCAAAACGATCGGACCCTCTCCGACATCAATCACTACAATCTGTTTGAGAATACCAACCTGCGGTGCTGCAAGGCCCACCCCCATCTTCTCATACATCGTATCAAGCATATCTTCAATTAAAATCTTTGTACGAAGTGTCATCTTCGTCACTGGCTTACACTGTTTTTCAAGGACATCATCGCCCATCTCTCTTACTTCTCTGATTGCCATTATTCTTTCCTCTCTTTTCTATAAATTCATCGGGTTAAAATCGAATTGGATTCTCATTTTCTGAAACCCTGAGTTAATTTCTATATATTGTTCCATCCTGTCTTTTAATACAACTAAGGTTCGGTATTCCGGCGCTTTTACGTAAATCACTCTCCGGTAAATATCTTTGATCTTATCCACTCCCGGACTTGCCGGGCCGATCACGTCGAGCTGTGCCTGACCTTTAATCCGCAAAATGTATTCCTTCAGATACTTGCACGCTTTCTCTAAAAGTACCTCATCTTCACATGCTGCAAGTACTGCCATCAGGTTCTCCACCGGTGGATATCCCATCAGACTGCGATAACGGATTTCTTTCTCATAGAATGCTTCATAATCCTGCGCTGCTGAAGCCTCGATCGCATAGTGCTCCGGATCGTAAGTCTGAATCACGACCTCACCCGGTCTGTCACCTCTTCCGGCACGGCCTGCTGCCTGTGTCAAAAGCTGAAATGTTCGCTCACCGGAACGATAATCATCTGTATAAAGTGACATATCTGCTGCCAATGCACCGACTAATGTGACCTTTGGAAAATCATGTCCCTTTACGATCATCTGTGTTCCCACAAGAATATCCGCCTCTTCATTCGCAAAGGCAGATAAAATCTGCTCATGGGAATCCTTTTTCTTCGTCGTATCCATATCCATACGGAGAACTCTTGCCTGTGGGAATCTTGCTTTCACCATGTCCTCGATCTGCTGGGTTCCTGCGCGGAATTCTCCGATATAACGGGAACCGCATTCCGGACACTCCGTCACCTTCGGCTGTTCATAACCACAGTAATGGCAGACCATTTTTCCACCTTTGTGTACCGACAAGGATACATTACAGTGCGGGCATTTCACTACATGGCCACATTCTCTGCAGGAAATAAAACCAGAATATCCTCTGCGATTCAAAAACAGCATAATCTGCTCTTTTGCATTCAGTCTGTCTTCAATCAGTTCCTGCAACTTCTCACTCAAGATGGAACGGTTTCCATTCTTCAGTTCCTTTCGCATATCAACTGTATGCACAGTCGCCATCTGCTGCATATGAGAACGATTCTTCATCTCGTAAAGCTGATACTCACCAAGCCTTGCCCGATACATTGCCTCCATTGACGGAGTTGCACTTCCAAGCACAACGCTGGCATCTTCTACTTCTGCCCTGTGGACTGCTACTTCTCTTGCATGATAACGTGGCACCTGCTCACTCTTGTAGGTTGGTTCATGCTCTTCGTCAATAACGATCAGCCCCAAATCCGGAAATGGAGTAAAAAGCGCAGATCGTGGTCCAATCATCACATCGACCTCGCCCCTCTTTGCACGCATCATCTGATCGTAACGTTCTCCGGCAGACAGTCTTGAGTTCATGATAGAAACTCTGTCGCCGAAACAGCGGTAAAACCGCATCACTGTCTGATAGGTCAGTGCGATCTCCGGAATCAGAACGATTGCCTGTTTTCCCTGGTCAACAACCGTGCGGATCATCTCCATATAGACTTCTGTCTTTCCACTTCCGGTCACTCCGTGAAGCAGATAAGTTCTCCTTGTTCCACACAGATAGTCTTGCTGGAACCCCTGGATTACATGCTGCTGTTCTTCCGTATAGATGATCTCCTGTTGTGATTTCTTTGCCTGTTTCACCGGATTACGGTATACCTGCTCTGACTCTATCTTCAACACGCCCTGCTCTTCCAATGCCCGGATCACAGGCAGTGTCACATTTAATTTTTTCGTCACCAGCTCATAATCCAGAATCGGGGCTTCCTTCAAAGCTTCCAAAAGCCTTGCTCTTGCTTTCTGATTCTTCTTCTGATAAAAAGCCAGCTTCTCCTGACTCTCTTCCTCAGTAAGCAGCAAACGGAGATGTTTCTTTACCTTCGCATTCTCCTTCTGCTTGATTGGCAGCACTGTCTTAAGCGCCTGGATCATCGTTCCGCCATACTGCTCTTTCATCCACGCCGCCAGCGCGATCAGTCTCGCTTCGATTGCCACACTGTTTCTGGAAATGTCTGTGATCTCCTTCACCTTTGACAGATCATAATTGCAAGTCTCTGATAATGAAGTCACATAACCTTTGATCTGTCGGTTTCCTTTTCCAAAAGGGATAATTACTTCCAGCCCCGGATGCAGCTCGTCTTTCAGTCGTTCCGGTATTCGGTACTGAAAGATCTTATCCAGTTTTTCATGTTGTATATCTACAATAACATCTGCAAACACAATCTTATTTCTCTTTTAATTCTTCCAAAACTTCTTTGATCAGCACGCGCTCATCCATCGGATGCTTCACACCGCAGATCTCCTGATAGTCCTCATGTCCTTTTCCTGCCAGCACAATAACATCACCCGGTTCGCCGTGTTCGATTGCATATTTGATTGCCTCTTTACGATCACAGATTTCCACATATTTTCCATCTGTCTTTGCGATTCCGGTTTTTATATCGTTAATAATATCCTGTGGTTCTTCAAATCTCGGATTATCTGATGTAATGATTGTCAGGTCTGCCAGTCTTCCGGATACCTCACCCATCTCAAATCTTCTGTCTTTCGAACGGTTTCCGCCGCATCCGAACAGACATACAAGACGTTTCGGATTATATTCCTTCAATGTTGTCAGAAGACTTTCAAGACTCATCGCATTGTGCGCATAATCGATCATCAGTGTAAAATCATCAGACACCTTGATCATCTCGATACGTCCTTTTACCTTTGCCTTCTTAAGTGCATCTTTGATCATCTCAACCGGCACCTGGAAATGGCGGCAGACTGAGATTGCAGTCAGTGAATTGTAAACACTGAACTTGCCTGGGACATCAATTTCCACATCAAAGTCCATCACTCCTGCAACATGATATGCAACACCAAGATATCCTGGTCTGGATACCAGTTCTACATTCTCTGCGCGAAGATCTGCCTCCGGTGAAAATCCAAATGTCTCAATCTTACATGTAGACCCTTTAAATACATCTTTGAAATACTTGTCATCCACATTGGCGATTCCGAGCTTACACTGTTTAAACAAAAGCCCTTTGCATCTCTTGTAATCATCAAAATCCTTATGCTCATTCGGACCAATATGATCTCTTCCAAGATTTGTGAAAATACCGATCTCAAATGGAATTCCCGCTGTTCTGTGAAGCATCAGTCCCTGTGATGAAACTTCCATAACAACACAGTCACAGCCAGCTTCTACCATCTCTGCAAAATATTTATGGATCGTATAAGACTCCGGTGTTGTATTACATGCCGGGATCTTCTTGTCTCCGATAATTGCCTCGATTGTACCGATCAATCCAACCTTGTGTCCTGTCTCTTCAAGAATAGACTTGATCATGTAAGTTGTTGTTGTCTTTCCTTTTGTTCCTGTAATACCGATGACTTTCATCTTATCTGCCGGATATCCAAAGTAAGCTGCTGACATCAGAGCCAGTGCATAACGGGTATCCTCTACCTTAATTACAGCCACATTTTCCGGCACTTCGACATCTTTCTCTACAACAACAGCTGCCGCACCTTTCGCCGCAACATCCGCTGCATATTTATGTCCATCAGATACTGCTCCGCTGATACACACGAAAACAGATCCTTCTTCCACTTTTCTTGAATCATTGATCAGTGTTGTTACTTCCGTAGAATCACTTCCCTGTACTACTGTGTAGTCCAGTCGTTCTAATAATTTATCTAATTTCATGATCTATCCCTCCTGTTCTGAACTGGTGTATTGCATCATTGACTTTCAGGCAAATAACGATTGTCTTAACCTTTATAGAATAACATAATCTCACCACATATGCAAAAAAACCTACATAATCTTTCGTCCTGTTTTCGTCTTTCGAATCAGCCAGACACATCCAAATGACAATAACACAAGTCCCACACTCACTACCGGAATCATGATCCAGGCTGAAAATGTCTCTGGCTTAATATTTCTCTTATAAACATCAAGAAACATGATATGGATCAAATAGATTCCAAAGGAACATCCACAAAATCTGTCAATCCACTTCTTTGCCTGTTCGGACGGATTGAATTCGCTCTTTTTCAATCGTACTAACATAAGAAATGCCATCGCTGCTGCCAGTGCAAGCAGTGGATTACCATATTCCAGCAGACGTTCATAATGTTCTCCATCCTGCAAGGTTACCGCATAAGTCAGCCCATAATTTAATGCCATGCATACTACAAAAATACCTGCCGGAATCATTTTCCCCTTCATCACATGCTTACGGTATTTATATATATAATATCCGATAAATACATAATAAGAATAGATTCTGTCCCCCACCATTGGGACGGAATAATACATCTTTTCATCAAAAAATGTGGAAATATAATTGAACAAAACAGCCGCCGTAATCACCACAAGAAATGCGCGTTCCATCCGAAGGTTCATCCCTTTACACATAACCTGGAAAAAAGGAAGTACCAGATAGATCGGAATCATTGCATACAGATACCACAGATGCTGTTCTACCGGCTTATATAATAAATCTTTGATTTGATAAGGATCCTCCATATAAACTGCATTCCAGATCATATATATTACACTCCACACAAGCAGAACAATTAGAAAACGAAAGATTCTTTTTGCATGTTTATGAAGTGATTCCTGTCTTCCAAGCAGAAGTGCTCCTGTGATCATGAAAAAACATGGTACACTTATCCTTGCCAGCAGATTTAATAGCAATGAAAAACTGTACTCCCCAATCGTAATATCGCCATAGGCTCTGCAATAATAATTCGATACATGAATTACAATAACAAATATAAAAGAAATCATTCGAATCAATTCCAGATTATAATTTTTCTCTTTCAATGCACGTTCCTCTTTCTATCTCTTCTAAATTCCATCTTTTTTCTTCTTTCCGTCCGGTTTATAAAATGTGCCTTTCACAACCGCACCCTTTCCATAACGGTTGTTCAGCTGTTCCAATGCGGCATTTAATTTTTTATGTTTCTCGTCCGGTTCTTTTGGAAATTCAATATCAAAAATTGTCAGCTGCTCCGGTGCATTCTCTTCTACTAACTTTGACGTTCGGATTCCGAGCAGACGGACAGGTTCTCCACTCCAGCTTTCACGGAACAAATTACATGCTGTCTCACATAAAATAACCGGATCATTCGTTGGCTTTTGAAGCTGCACCTGATGCGACATATTTCTGAAATCATAATAGCGAACCTCCATGCTCACCATCCCGGCTTTCTTTCCTGCCTTCTTCAGCCTGTTCCCCACGCTCTGCGCAAGCTCACGAAATACATCTCTCGCTTCTTCATAAGTCGTTGCATCCTCTGACAGAGTCGTTGAATTTCCTACTCCCTTTGCCTCTTCTGGTTCATACTGTACCTTATCGTCCCCGATTCCATTTGCAAAATTCCAAAGCATCCGTCCATGACTTTTTAAATGCAGCGTAATTACATTTACATCCGCATGAGCAAGATCTCCAATTGTATTGATTTCAAGTTTCTTGAAGACCTCCACACTTGAACGCCCTGCCATAAAGAGTTCTCCGATCGGAAGTGGCCACATTTTCTGCGGAATCTCTTCCGGAAATAATGTATGGATCCGATCCGGTTTCTGAAAATCCGAAGCCATCTTCGCTAGTAACTTATTACTGGAGATTCCAATATTCACCGTGAATCCAAAACGCTTCTTCACTTCTTCTTTGATCTCCATTGCACCGTCCACCGGTGTTGGATATCGCCCGACAAGCTCTGTAAAATCCATATAACATTCATCGACACTGACCTGCTCGATCTTCTTTGTATATGTCCGCAGGAAATCCATCAGCATCCGGCTCTTTTCTCGATACATCTTATGATTCGGCGGTGCTGTCACAAGATTCGGACATTTTCGAAATGCATTTACTACAGGTTCACCCGTCTGAATCCCATAGGATTTGGCAAGTGATGATTTTGCAAGGACGATTCCATGACGCGAGCTCTGATCTCCGCCAATGATCGCCGGGATCTCCCGCAGATCCACTTTTGATCCATTTTTCAATTGTTCAACCGCCGTCCAGCTTAAAAATGCTGAATTGACATCGATGTGGAAAATAATGCGCGCCATGGTAGCCTCCTTTCCGGAATTCTGCCTGAGTTCTTTCTTAGTATTAATTCTTGTTGTATGCATATGCATTCTGTCAGTTTCTTATTTTAACATAGAGTCTGCTCTTGTATCAATTACTTCGGTGAACGAAAAAAGAGCTGTGAAAAACTCAATTTTCTAGAAATCTCCGGAAAATTTATCATTTTTCACAGCCCTGTATATTATATCGTTACTGTACTAATATTTTATTTCTTCACACCTGCTGTCAGTTTACCGTCCTTCACATCGATCAAGATTGTGTCTCCACGTCCCACATCTCCTGCAAGGATCAGTTTTGCAGCTAATGTCTCTACATTCTTCTGCAAGTAACGTTTCAGTGGTCTTGCGCCGTACATCGGCTCATATCCACCTTCTACAACAAAGTCTTTCGCTGCATCTGTCAGCTCGACACTCAGTTCACGTTCTTCCAGACGGCGGTTCACATCAGCAACCAGAAGGTCAATGATGGAACGTACATTTGTCTTTGTCAATGGTTTGAACATGATAATCTCATCCAGACGGTTCAAAAATTCCGGTCTGAAATGTGCTTTCAGATCATCCATTACCATATTCTGGCTCTGCTCATCGATTGATCCATCTTCTTTAATGCCTTCCAGCAGATAGTTTGCACCAATGTTGGAAGTCATGATCAGGATTGTATTCTTGAAGTCAACTGTACGTCCTTGGGAATCTGTGATTCGTCCATCATCCAGTACCTGCAGCAATACGTTGAAGACATCCGGATGTGCTTTCTCGATCTCATCAAAAAGTACAACAGAATATGGTTTTCTTCTGACTGCTTCTGTCAGCTGTCCGCCTTCATCGTATCCGACATATCCCGGAGGAGCTCCGATCAGTCTGGACACGGAATATTTCTCCATGTACTCACTCATATCAATACGAACCATGTTGTTCTCATCATCAAACAGGCTCTGGGCAAGTGCCTTTGCAAGCTCTGTCTTACCTACACCTGTAGGTCCAAGGAACAGGAAGGAACCGATCGGTTTTGTCGGATCTTTGATACCTGCTTTGGAACGGATGATTGCTTCAGTTACAAGCTCTACACCTTCATCCTGACCGATGACACGCTTATGCAGTTCATCTGCAAGGTGAAGAGTTTTGTTTCTCTCACTCTCGTTCAGTTTTGCAACCGGAATACCTGTCCATCTGGAAACGATCTTTGCGATCTCATCGTCTGTAACAGATTCATGCACAAGTGAAAGATCTTTTGCTTTTACCTTCGCTTCTTCCTCTTCCAGTTGTTTCTGCAACTGTGGAAGACGTCCATACTGGAGCTCTGCTGCCTTATTCAGATCGTACTCTCTCTGAGCTTTCTGAATCTCCTTGTTCACCTGCTCGATCTGCTCACGGATCTTCTGCACATGCTCTACGGAATTCTTCTCATTCTCCCACTGTACTTTCTTACTTGCATACTGCGCTTTCAGTTCTGCCAGTTCTTCCTGCAAATGTTCCAGGCGCTCTTTACTTAAGCGATCTTCCTCTTTCTTAAGTGCAGACTCTTCAATCTCCATCTGCATCACACGACGGCGAAGCTCATCAAGCTCTGTCGGCATAGAATCAAGTTCTGTCTTGATCAATGCACACGCCTCGTCAACAAGGTCGATTGCTTTATCCGGCAGGAAACGATCAGAAATATATCTGTTCGAAAGTGTAACTGCCGCAACAAGCGCACTGTCAGTAATCTTAACACCATGGAATACTTCATATCTCTCTTTGAGTCCTCTCAGGATAGAGATTGCATCCTCAACGGTTGGTTCATCTACCAGAACCGGCTGGAAACGACGCTCCAAAGCTGCATCCTTCTCAATATACTGACGATACTCATCCAGTGTTGTTGCACCGATACAGTGCAGTTCGCCTCTGGCAAGCATAGGCTTAAGCATATTTCCTGCATCCATCGCACCGTCTGTTTTACCGGCTCCGACGATCGTATGAAGTTCATCGATAAAAAGAATGATCTTTCCGTCACTGTTCTTCACTTCTTCCAGAACGGCTTTCAGACGTTCCTCGAATTCACCACGATACTTCGCTCCTGCTACCAGTGCTCCCATATCCAGCGAAAAGATTGTCTTATCTTTCAGGCCTTCCGGTACATCTCCGCTGACGATTCGCTGTGCAAGTCCTTCTACAACCGCAGTTTTACCTACACCAGGTTCACCGATCAGCACCGGGTTATTCTTTGTCTTACGGGACAGGATACGAATCACATTACGGATCTCTTCATCACGTCCAATGACCGGATCCAGTTTCTGGTCTCTTGCTTTCTCAACAAGATCCTGGCCGTATTTATTCAATGTATCATAAGTTGCTTCCGGATTGTCAGAAGTTACTCTCTGATTTCCCCTTACTGTTGACAGCGCATGGAGGAAGCCCTCTCTGCTGATGCCATATTCACGGAAAATCTGCTTCAACTCACGGCTTGCATACTTCAGCATTGCAAGAAACAGATGCTCAACAGAGACATACTCATCTCCCATCTGCTTTGCTTCATCTTCTGCATGGATCAGCACATTATTCAAGTCCTGACCGACATAAGCCTGACCTCCCTGTACCTTCGGTCTCTTGCCGATTACCTGCTCGATACTGTTAATAAAGAGCTGGCCCTGAATGTTCATCTTCTCAAATAATTTTAAAATCAGACTGTCATCCTGTGTCAGCAGCGCATACAGCAAATGCTCCTGCGCCAGTTCCTGATTCCCGTTATCCGCAGCAATCTTCTCACAGTTCTGAACTGCCTGTAATGAATTCTGTGTAAATTTATTGATATTCATGGTCTTTCCCTCCTTTGAACCACAAATTTTCTTTTCCTGTGTTCTATTAGGAATATAGCACGTATTGTTAGCACTGTAAAGGGTTGAGTGCTAATTCTTTTCTAAAAATTTTGTGAAGTCCTTATTTCATGGGCTTCACAAAATTTTAAATTTACAATTACACTCAATTTGTAATGATTTAGACCATTCTATCTTGGCCATCTCTCTTTTTTATTCATTAACGGTTTAAAAGCCTGATGCGGTTCACTCTGATACCAATATGCTACACTGGCAACATCATCCTGTCTTTCAAATAGTCCTTTATAACATACACCGATCTGTTGGATAGTAACTTTTAAATTTTCTTCAAAGCAAATCGGATCCATCAGATGCCATCTATAAAATCCTCTCATTGGCGGACAATCATCATTATGATATGGATTATGCACCAGTTCATCGTGTGCTGAATAATACGGATATCCTAAAAATGGAGAATTATAAGTCTGTTCTACCGTCTTTCCGTTTACCTGGTGAGCAAAACTCCATGACCCGCCAAAATAGTCCTCTGTTCCCGTGCCACATATTGTAGGATATTCTTCATCTCCGTCAATATAAAATTTAACTTCGCCTTCTCCCCACCAGTATCTTTCAAGTGTTGTCAGAGCAAGATATGTACCAATATAATGGCCTTTTCCTTTCACATTATCCAAAATAACATAATCCTTTGCCAGTTCTGTTATTCTTTGACGTCTCCACTGTGCATGAAAATAAGCTGTATCTTCTGGTAACTCATCATACAAACAATAGTCTACCTGATAAAAGAAATCAGGAATTGGATTATCATGTTGATTTTCTAAAGTAATTCTTGCTTTTTTACGAAATGGCATTTGAAAATAGCTATTAAAACCTCTGTTTGGAATTACGGATATTGGCATAGATGTAACAAGACATTCTCTTGCAAAACCACAGCAGAAGAAATCACCTAAAGGACTTTCAACTGATGGAACTTCCTCATCATCCCAGTACATGCGGAGTACTAAATCACGGAGTACATAACAATCCGCATCTGATGTTTTATTATTAACCGTAATCCATATATGCTGAATAATACCCGGTCCATCCATTTCAGCTAATACTACCGTTTCATTCGGCATAATATTTTTCAAGCACGGACTACCTTTTCTTGAAGGGCCAAGATGACTTGCTGCAATTCCACCCTTTCCTTTTTCTCCAGTTGGATTTTCAGCATTTATAGCTCTCGATCTTCCATTTCTTAATCTGAAAATATCTGACATTATTCACACCTCCACTTATTGCTTAACGCCGCCAGCCATAACACCTTCCATGATCTGCTTCTCAAAAATAAGTACGAAAATAACTATTGGCAGCAGGATAATACATCCAACTGTACTTATCAAATCCCATGGCATACTATATGATGTCTCCCTTGGAATAGTTGTAATAGCAACACTTAATACTTCTATTTTTTGTGCAAAAAACAATGGAGTGAATAAATCATTAAGGCAATTTATAAAATTAATGATTAATATTGTTGCAATAGCCGGTTTCATTAAAGGCAACGTGATATAAAACAGTTTCTGAAACATATTCGCTCCATCTATTTCTGCTGCTTCATCTAATGAAATAGGAATTTCACTTAAGAAATTACCTAAAATCAACATAGTAAATGGAATCAATGCACTTGTATACATGATGATCAAGCCAGGAAATGTGTCAACTAATCCAAATCTTTTCATCAGATCATATAACGGTCTTGCTGTTACAATTCCCGGAATTAAAGCAGATGCCACTATCGCTGCATATACAAGTGTAAGTCCTTTTCCTGAATAACGAGTAAATGCATAAGCTGCCATTAAGCAGATAACTGTTGATAAGAATAACGAACATACAGTAATAATTGCTGTATTTAAAATCTTCTCACCCAAATTCATCTGCGTGAAAATTCTAATATAATTATCCAGTGTAGGATGTTTTGGCAGATAGTGAATCGGTGAACTAAACAGCTCAGAAGCAGGTGAAATAGATGATGTAAAAATCCAAAGTAATGGAAGTAAAATAATAAAAGCAACTATTAAAATCAAGCCCCATTTGAATATCGGTGCCAAAACTTTTTTTGTTTTTGGTTTCATTGTCAACCTCTCCCTCCTATATTTTAATCAAACTTTTTGATTGCTCTAAGCTGTATAAAACTTAAAATTGTCATAACAATAAACAGGCAGACAGCTATTGCAGACGCATATCCAAGATTCAAATTAGTAAAAGCCTCCTGCATAATTCGATATGCCAACAAAGATGTTGAATCCCCTGGACCTCCTGATGTCATAGCATATACTAAGTCAAAACTTGTCAATCGCCACATTGTAAAGAAAATAGAAAGGCTCAGTATTGTCTTCATTATATTTGGCAGTGTAATTGAGAAAAAAGCTCGTACCGGTCCTGCTCCATCGATTTTTGCTGCCTCATAAATATCTGCTGATAAAAACTGTAATGCGGCAAGCACCAAAATTGCAAAGAAAGGTAAGTCCTTCCATAAATCAACTGCAATAACTGCTCCTTGAGCTGAATTTGCATGCACAAGCCAATCATAATGAAAATTCGGTACAAATCTTCTAATCAAATCATTGATTAATCCATATTGATCATTAAACGCCCATCTTGCAGCAAGTCCCGCTACTACCATGGGCATTGCCCATGGTATAAGTACTATTGTACGCAGGAATTTTTTACCTTTGATCTTCATATTTAACATTAATGCAAGAATCACACCTAATACTAGATGGAAAAACATTGATACAACCGTAAATTTCACAGTAAATCCGATAGAAGATAATAATTTTTGATCTTCAAATATTCTAAGATAATTTTCTAATCCTATAAATTGAAAGTTATTGCCTTTTAATAAACTCATATCATAAGTACTGTTTATAAAGGTCATGATAATTGGATAGAGCGTAGTAAATGCTCTTACAATCACTACCGGAAGTACCAGAAGCCATGCAATCCACAATCCTTTTGTCTTCTTTTTCATTGTCCTTACCTCCCGTAAAACACGTAAAACAATATATTAATTATTTGACTACATATGTATCAACTGCCTTTTGTGCTTTTTCACAAAATGAGTCTAATGTTAACTCGTCAGATACATACTGCTGGAATAAAGATCCCATCTCACTAATAAACTCCATCGCCTGCGGTGCCATAGGACGTGCAAGAAGTTCTGTATTATCCACGTACTCTTTTATTTCATCTAAACCAGGCAAATCCATTGCTGCTAATTCATCACTTTCCAACACGTCTGTTCTTGCCGGAAGTCTGGATGTCATTTCTGTATAATCAAGTTCTCCCTGCTCACTTGCAGCATACTTGAGGAATTTCTGCGCCGCTGCTTTATTTTTTGAAGCACTATTCAAAACATATCCCCATGTAGAAATATAAGCTGCCTTATTTTCAAATGTCGGCATAGGGGCAATATGCTGTTTATCCGGACCATACTTTCCTGAATTAACAAAAGACTGTATTGCTCCTACATACATAAAGATAGAAGCATATTCTCCATCAAAAAATTTCTGCATCATTGGATCGTACTGATCTGCCAGCTGAGAAATAGGTGTCTCTTTTTTCTTCATCATATCATACATGAATTTTACAGCTTCCTGAGTTTTAGGATTTGTCCAATCGTAGTAGTCTCCACCAAACAAATTCACAAATGTTCCGATAGAGTTAAATACATATGTTTTTTCCCACGCATCTCCATATCCGTATTTACCGTCCGATGAATTAGCTTCTACATATTTTTCAAAATCCTCTTTTGTCTTAATCTCAGTAAGACCTGCATTTGCCATCTTTTCCTCATCAACCCAGAAAGCAAGAACATCCATAAAGCAAGGAACTGAATAAACATTGTCTCCTACCATTGTCATTTCCTGCATATATTTCTGTGGAAAATTTTCCATGATCTCCGGTGTCATGACGGTGTCTTGAAGCGGTTCTAGATAACCTGTATTTTTAAATCCACTCATCATTTCATCATTAATTGTAACGACATCAATGCTATCATCACCTGAAGATAATATAGTTGTTATTTTTGCCTGACGATCATCTGTATTTGTCGGGCATGCGATTGTTTCAATTTCCAGTCCCGTTGCTTCCTCCGCTTTATGGATATATTCATCAAAAGCTTTTCCATAAGTTGTATCTTGTGTCATCAAGGTGATTTTGTTTGAATTCTCGTTCTGCTTAACCTCTGTGTTTCCTCCGGACTTCCCGCATCCACTAAAAAGTCCAACAGACATTGTTGCTATAAGTAATACACTGACTATTCTTTTTTTCATTTCTTTCCCTCCTGCGTTTTAATATGCAACCTAATATCTACAACTATTTGTTAATATCATCATAGAAAATAATGCTTTAAAAATAAATATATTATTTTGCGCATACTTTATAATTTTTTTATTTTTCAAATCAAATTATTGCGTTTTATTATTTCTTTTATTAGAATGAAGCTGAAAGGAGCGGTTCCATAATATGAAGCTATTTACGTCACTAATCAATACTATAAAAGAACACTTTCGCTTAAAACTAATCATTTGCTTTATTCTTTGCGCCATACTTCCCCTTCTTATATTGGGAACAATATCTTATAAAATATCTTATAATATAGCTAAAGACAAGATTCTGAAAGAAACAGCAATTTCTTGTGAAAAAAATCAGCACCTGCTTGAAAATCGAATGACTCAAATAGAAAATTTAGAAGATTCTATTCATTTTAATTTATGTATGTTATGTACAACAGCAGAACAACCTATGTCAAATTATCTCGACAAACTTTCTGCGGTTCGGAATAATATTGCTTCAATAGCTGATTCTTTTAATATTTATCATGTAAATATCTTTTTACCTGATGATAGTTTTGCTTCAAAAGAAGGGCTTACTTTCTGTTCTTTATCAGACCTTAAAAAATATAAGGTACAGTTGAGCGATTTTTCAAAACAGGGGCTTACTCCTAATTGGATTTTTCGCAAAGACATTAACTTCCCTTATATGGTCAGCAAAGGTGAAGAACCTTCCGGAGTACTCTCCTGCTATAGGTATGCAAAAATCAATTCACAAAAAACTTGTTTGGCTGTTCACATAACAAGTGAAGAATTAAGCAACTACTTAAACACATTTTCTGAAGGCAATCCTTCTCTTTCTTATATAATAAATTCCGAGGGTGTTGTATTATCAAGCACAGATAAGAAACAAATTGGGGGTTCTTTATCCAATGAAAAACTTCATGCAATCACACAAAACTTGAGACTCTCACATTTCTCATATGATAAATGTGAGATAATTTCCACACCGGTACATAACCAGCTATTTCTTGTTACTGAAACTCCTGATTATTATATACGCCAAAGTTCATCCTTTCTCGTAAAAATGATTTTCATTTGTTTCATGATTATTGTCCCTCTGACTATGCTCTCAATTATCTGGGTGGCTGATCAAATGACAAATAAAATCAATCATTTGTCTCATTCTATGTCGGAAATCAAAATGGACGATGTCATAGATTCGACGCAGATCGACAAGTTAGTTCCATCTTCTTCAACTCACTTGGATGAAATAGATTCACTAACCGTCACCTGTGCTAATATGCTTTCAGAATTGAATTCAAGCTTTGAGAATAACCTTCAATTAAAAATACAAGAGGAAAAACTAAATTATCAGTTGCTGCAATCACAAATCAATCCTCATTTCCTATATAATATTTTAGCATCTGTTCAAAATTTGTTGTCATTTGGTGAAATCACGAAAGCGAATAAAATGCTTGCTGATTTATCGCTTTTTTATAAAGGATTGTTACGCACCTCCAATGATCTGATTCCTATTAAAAAAGAATTAGAAATTGCACAATTATATATGGAAATGGAAGCATTATGTAAAGATAATTTATTTGATTGGAATATAGATATGGAAGAAGGAATAGAAAACTTTCTTATTTGTAAGTTCACACTACAGCCTATATTGGAAAATTCGATTCAACATGGTTTTAAAGGAAATGGAATCCATATGCATATCGATATTTCTATTAGATATGATGATGATATGATAGAAATCATGATTTCTGATAATGGAATTGGTATGTCTCCTGAGAAACTAAATGAACTCCGTGAAGGTATTGTTTCCAAACAAATTCACTACGAAAAACATTTCGGTATAAGTAACATTAATTCACGTATATGTTCCTCTTTACAGGGACATGGTACACTCAGAGTTGAAAGCAACAAAGATACTGGAACCACAATTTATATAAGAATTCCGCAATTACTGGAGGACTACTAATGTACAAAATTATGATTATAGATGACAACCATATATCTGTTGATGGTATTTGCCACAACATTGACTGGTCTGTTTTAAATGCAGAAGTCGCTTGCAAAGCCTATGATGGACAGCAGGCTCTTGATTATCTGCAAAATAATATGGTTGATTTAATTATTTCCGATATAGAAATGCCACAATTAGACGGTTTATCTCTTGCACAAAATGCACTAAAGATTAATTCATCTATAAAAATAATACTTATCAGTGCATTTGATAAATTTGAATATGCCAAACAAGCTATACGACTCGGTGCATTTGACTATATAGAAAAACCGCTTGATTATTCTTATCTAAAGAAAATCATTCGCAATGCTCTTAGTATGCTTAATAAAGAACAGAGGAATCTTGAAATATTAAAACAAAGCCGCCCTATAATGATCGATAATTTTTTTCATAAATTAATACAATCTTCAAGTGATGAAGCTCGATATACACTTTCAAATTATGCCGATTATCTTCAGTTGAATCTTGACTATCATTATTATCAGGCCATTGTAATTCAAATACAAAATGCAACAGACATCAAAGAAAAAAAAGGCATTGAAGAGTATCACATAAAACTAATGAGTATGTCTGATACCATAAAAGAACTTTTCAATGAGCACTTTTCACTGATTCATACTTTAACAAGTTTTGACGAAATCGTATTGGTGATTGCTCACAATTATTCTAATCAGAAATACTTCTATAATGCATCTTATGAACTGTTAACAGAATTATTGCAACTTTATAAAAACAGCTTTTTCGAATTAAATATCGGAATAGGAAACATCGTCAAATACTTGTGGACTTTATCTGTTTCGTATTCCAATGCATTAAAGTCACTGGAATACCGTTTTTTCTTTCCACAGAAAAACATATTTACACTGGGTGATACTATAGACAACGATTACTCTGCTGAATTATATGAAGTTTCCGGTCATGAAAAGTTAATACAGCTTTTATGCGAAAATGACCTGGACGGAGTAGAAAAGTGGATTCTTTCATTTTCAGAAGAATTAACACAAAACTACAAAAACAAACAATTTATATTTATACGTATCTATCAGCTTTTGGGACATTTACTAAAATTTCTCTGCGATATGGGCATTAGAAGCAATGACATGGAAAAAGACATTATTAAAACCTATCAACACCTTGACTCTTTTTCAACAAGTACTGAGATCTTCCAATGGCTTTCTAGTTTATGCCAGACAATATCTGATAAAATTAATCTTTCAGCACAGAGTCGTCAAGAACATGTTTGTACTGCTACTATCAATTATATACACCAACATTATCAAGACAACACCTTATGTCTAAATGAAATTGCTAACAATGTTCATATTAGTCCGGCTCATCTTAGTGCTCTGTTCAAAAAACAACGCCAGCAAAATATTTCGGATGTAATCACAGATATTCGGATTGAAACGGCCTGTAATCTATTGAAAAATACGAACCTTTCACTAAAAGAAATAAGTGCGAAAGTAGGATATTCAAATCAATACTACTTCAGTTCTTGTTTTAAAAAGAAAACCGGACAGACACCTTCATCCTATAGATAGTAGAATTTATATACTTTTTTTTATTGTTTATCAGTGTTATAATCTATAATTGTTTCATAAAAATACGGTTGCTGACGCCCAAAGTGCCGACAATAACAAAAAACTTAAGAGAGGAAACTATCATGAATTTTATTCAGAAAAATTTCAAAGGAATTCTGGTCTGCTTTCTGATTGCGATTCCATCCTGGCTGATTGGAAAAGCATTCCCGGTAATCGGCGGACCTGTCATTGCGATTCTCGCCGGAATGGTGATCACCTGCTTTTGGACTGAAAAAGGAACAGCCGAATCAGGAATTAAATGGACATCTAAAATTATTTTGCAGACTGCTGTTGTTCTGCTTGGATTCGGCATGAATCTCGGAGTTATCTTACAGACAGGAAAGCAGTCTCTTCCTATTATCATCAGTACAATTTCTACCTCTTTGATCATTGCATGGCTGCTCCGCAAGGTACTGAATGTTCCTTCAAACACATCTATCCTTGTTGGTGTCGGTTCTTCCATCTGCGGTGGTTCTGCGATTGCTGCTACAGCGCCTGTCATTGACGCCGATGACACAGAAGTCGCACAGGCGATTTCTGTTATCTTTTTCTTCAATGTTATCGCTGCTGTACTTTTCCCGGTGCTTGGAAATGCACTCGGCTTCGACACAACAAGCGGAAATGCTTTCGGTGTCTTTGCCGGAACTGCGATCAATGATACTTCATCCGTAACTGCTGCCGCCTCTACCTGGGACAGCATGTGGAATCTTGGAAGTGAGACACTTAATACTGCTGTCACAGTTAAACTGACACGTACGCTTGCAATCATTCCGATCACACTTGTGCTCTCACTAATTCGTGCGAAATCAGCCGCAAAAGACGGAAAATCATCCGGTAAGTTCAGCTTAAAAAGAGCTTTTCCAATGTTCATCCTGTACTTTATCATTGCGGCCGTCATTACAACTGTATGCATGAGCCTTGGGGTAAGTGCGGATGTATTTGCTCCGCTGAAAGAACTGTCTAAGTTCTTCATTATCATGGCTATGGCTGCGATCGGTCTGAACAGCAATGTTGTGAAGCTTGTCAAATCTGGTGGAAAGCCAATCCTTCTCGGTGCTTCCTGCTGGGTTGGTATTACAGTAGTCAGCCTTGCAATGCAACACATCATGCATATATGGTAAAATATTGACAAGATCGAAATCCAAAGTTTCTATTCCTGATACAATAAGGACTTTGGATTTCTTATTGCTTTTTCCTTTACACGAGATGTATAATCTTCTTTGACTTTAAAACTATTTAGGAGAAAATCGTTATGGACATGAAATCAACTTCTCAGGCGATGGAGACTGAAAAGATTCCGCGCCTTCTGGCACAGCTTGCAATTCCTGCGGTTGTCGCCCAGATCATCAATCTTCTATATAACATTGTAGATCGAATCTATATCGGACACATTTCCGGTGTTGGAGCCGCGGCATTAACCGGCGTTGGATTATTTACACCGATCCTTATGCTGATCAACGCTTTTGCTATGCTTGCAGGTTCCGGTGGTGCTCCGCGTGCTGCGATATCTATGGGAAAGAAAGATAATAAAACAGCTGAAAAAATCCTTGGAAACTGTTTTGCACTTCTCATCCTTATGGCTGTCATACTTACTGTAGTCTTCTTTACATTTGCACCACAGCTGTTGACACTTTTTGGAGCCAGCGAGAAGACACTGCCGTACGGAGTAGCATACGCACGAATCTATATCCTTGGAAGTATCTTTGTCTTAATCGTGATGGGAATGAATCCATTTATTACAACACAGGGATTTGCCAAGATCAGTATGATGACTACTGTGATCGGAGCTGTGATCAATATCATTCTTGATCCGATTTTTATCTTTGTATTCAATCTTGGTGTAAAAGGTGCCGCACTTGCCACTGTTTTAAGTCAGACTGTCGGTGCAATTTGGATTCTTCGTTTCTTATCCGGGAAGAAGACGATCCTTCATCTTAGAAAAGAAAATTTCAGATTACAAAAGGATGTTATCTTACCATGCCTTGCACTTGGTATTTCCACTTTTGTCATGCTTTCTACAGAAAGTATTCTCTCCATCAGCTTTACTTCCAGTCTGTCAAAATATGGTGGAGACCTTGCTGTCGGAGCCATGACGATCATTACAAGTGTCAGCCAGCTTGCCACGCTGCCACTGCAGGGAATCTGCCAGGGCGGTCAGCCGATCATGAGTTATAACTTCGGTGCCGGCAATAAAGAGCGAGTAAAAAAAGCCTTCTTTACACAATTTAAGGTTTGTACGATTTTCACCAGCTGTTTCTGGCTGATCATGCTGCTGTTTCCTAAGCTGTTTGCAGGAATCTTTTCCAACAATACGGATCTGATCACTTATACCGCATGGGCGCTGAGAATCTATATGGCAGGTATTTTCTCCCTCGGATTCCAGGTTGCATGTCAGCAAAGTTTCATGGCATTGGGACAGGCAAAGGTCAGTCTGCTGCTCGCCTGCTTAAGAAAACTGATCTTGCTGATTCCGCTGATCTTTATCCTGCCAGTCTTTATTCAGGATAAGGTTTTTGCAGTCTTTCTTGCAGAACCGATCAGTGATATTGTTGCAGCCACAATCACAACAATCACATTCATGAGCCGCTTTAATGGAATTCTGAATAAAGGCAGTAAAATGAAAACCGTAGAATAAATTTTATCTAACTATTCTTTTGACTCCATTTCATGATATAATTAATTTATCTGAAATTTATGAAACGGAGCCGTTAATATATGAAAAAGCTAAAACTTTTATGGATGATCCTAAAACGCACGAAAGCAACCCAGATTCTTTCCGGTTATATCGTATTTCTCTTTGTATCCGCAGCCATCATTCAACTGGTAGAGCCTGACATCAACCACTATGGAGATGCCCTCTGGTATTGCTATGCGGTACTTTCTACCGCCGGGTTCGGCGATATTGTTGCCATAACTTTCATTGGCAAACTGGTTTCTGTACTTGTCACAATCTACACGATCTTCGTTGTTGCAATCGTTACCGGTGTTGTTGTCAATTATTACGGACAGATTGTAGAGATGCAGCGTCGTGAAACGGCAATGATGTTTCTGGATAAATTAGAACGTCTCCCGGAACTTTCCAAAGAAGAACTGGAAGACATCTCAAAAAGGGTAAAAAAATTCCGCTGAGTTTTCACTCAACGGAATTTTTGTTTTCCACTTTTCTCTTATCAAATAAGGATAGGCATTTGCTGCCTGCTGCCGCAGCCACAAAAATCCATACGAACAATTTCACCGGATAGCATAGAAACAGAAGCATTGTAACGGCTAACGGCTTTTTCATCGTTCCACCTAGAAGCGCCGCTGTAACAATTGCAGATGCGAAAACTAGATGACTCTCTGCATTTCCGCAGATCAGCATTCCCACGCCATATCCCATGCATACACCTGCGAAGATAATCGGGAAGAAATGTCCTCCCTTCAAACCGAACTGTATACAAATATTTGTGAGAAGCACTTTCAAAAATGCAACTCCGATCAGTGCTAACGGAAGGTATTGACTATACTCTTTCATCAACACTCCCATCTGTTCTTCTCCCGAAAACATAACTGCCGGGATTAACATTCCACAGATTCCAAGACAAATTCCTGCGAGAACTTCTCGAAGAACTGCCGGTACCTTTTTCGCAGTTTTCTTCGTTATCTGATGTGTCTTTTCATAAAAAACAGCTAACACGCATCCTGCAATAATATAGAGAAGTATTAATGCATAGTCCATCTTTCCGATCTCAACTGCCTCAAAGCTTGGAAATCCAGAAAGTCCTGAACCGAATACTGCGGAAAGTCCTGCATAAATACCTGTTGCAGCAGCAATTGCGATTCCATAAATAAATATCTTTGATGAAATTCCTGCCGGAACAACAGTTTGTTCTGAATTATTCTCTTCTAAAGTGTTCTCTTCCACTTCAAACAATCCAAATAGCGGAGCATGGAATAAAACACTTAAGGATGCTGCTACCCCGATCTGGGAGTATTCCTTCGCATGCTGTCTGGCAAACTTCAGATTATCTCCTGCCCAGTAACACATTCCGACGATAATTCCGGTAAGTCCTGCTTCCGGACCTACACTGCTTCCGATCAAAAGCGGCAGCACTGCTGCAATCATCATGACAAGCATATTTTTATAATCATAATGCTTCTCCGTTTTCACTTTTGCCATAACAGTTTCCATTTCTTCCGGATAATCTCCGTACACCTTCCGGAAGATACCGATAAGAAATGCACCGATCACACAGACCACTATCGTATAGTATGGTAACAAAAAATGTTCTGGAATCCATTCCCAGATAAGATTCATCCCGACTGCCATGATCTTCAAAAGTGCCCAGACCAATCCGCCGGCAACTGCACCGATAATTGCACAGAACAGCCAGAGCTCCAACTGATTTTTTATCTTTATATTTCTAATTTCTTTTTGACTGTTCATCGATCTGTCCTTTACGTTTTCTATTTTTCAGATGTTTCTGCATCCGTATCTCTCACCTGTGGAATTAAGGAAGCTGCCAGTTTTCCTTTTCCACGATGTTTCAAATATAAAATTCCAATCACAGAAAATACAACAGCTCCGACAAAATTCACCATAAGATCTTTCATTGTATCTACGATTCCAATGTCAAGATATCCGCCCAGATTCCAAGTCTCACCGTTGATCACAACGGACTGGACATCTACATGGATTGGGATATTTGCTCCTGTCGGATTCAGTTTCACTGAATTGATTGCCGGAACGATCCAGTCTTTCTGCATATCCATTCCGAAGAACCAATCCATACTGAATTCAAAGAACTCCCACAAAACACCAACTGTCATTGAAAAACAAAATGCAAAAAATGCCACAAAGTATGGGGACATCTTAATTGAAAATCGATCACATCGGTTGAATAAATCAATCAGCGCAAACCCGATTGCCGCCATCAAGAATCCATTCGTTGTATGCAAAATGGTATCCCATACCGGAATCTTTACATAAAATGCATTGATTTCTCCAAGTATCTCTGCCGAAAAGATAAAGATCAGAATAACCGTTTCCAAACCAACCGGAATTGTCACTCCAAGTTTCTTGTCGATAAACTGTGGCACCATAAACAAAATCAATGTTAGAATGCCAAGAAACATATTGTGATAGTTTCCTAGAAAAAACTGTCTGATAATAGAAACGATAACCAACATTGTCAGTACCATCTGGACTCTTGTTCTATTTCTTGCTTTTTTGCTTAATTCACTCATTTCTTACCCTCCTTTTCTCTCAACACATTGCGGTCAGAAACACTTTTTATTACATGTTTAAGATATACCGCATCTGTTTTCATAATATACTAATTTCATCTTTTTTTCAACAAAAGGTGTCAGGCCGAAGTTTAAAATAACAGCTTCCACATATGCCTGACACCTACCTATCTATCGTTTATAGATTCACTTTAATTTTACTTCTGTTTTCTTCTTCTAATAACATAAATCATTCCACCGATCACTGCAATTGATCCTGCAATCATCAGAATCCAGAGGTAACTGATGCTGTCTCCTGTCTTTGCTGTTTTCACCTGTTTTCCTGACACTGAAGTTCCTGTTGGTTTCTTTCCTGCAGTACCTGTCGATGTTTCCTTTGAATCGGTTGGATTCTTTGTTTCTTCTTTCTTCACAATCTGGTAATCTATCTGATAGTCTGTATCCTCTCCGTGAAGCACATAATTATCACTCTGTTCGCCGATCATTCCGACAATTGTGGCTGTATATGTTCCGGTCTTGATTTCATTTCCACCTTCTACAACCGCCTTGCAGTCATCTTCGAACAATACCCCTGTAAATTCTGCAGACACATTTGCTTCTTTTCCCGTATAAATCACAGTTCCGTCCGTATTCCATACAACGCCCAGAGGTTTTGGCTGTACCTGCAGTGTTCCTGGTTTAAACAATACTGTGTAATTCGCATTATCTGCTGTCAGCGGAGTTTTTTCTGTAATATCATAAAGACCGACCTTACAGTTTTCTTTTTCTGCATCTCCTGCGGTCAATGTGACATTTATTTTCAGATCCTCTATCTGATCATCTCCTGCCAGACTTCCCTCACTGATTGACCAGGTATACTCTGTGATTGTCTGTCCATATTCTTTCTCCGTACGGTCCGGTCTGATCGTAATGCTTCTTGGTTTTACTGTTACAGGAATATTTGATGTAACTGTCTTGTAGTTCGGATTAGCCGGTGTGAAGATCATCTCCTGTTCACTTTGATCCTCTGCTACTGTAAGCATTGTCGTATCGTCTGCAAAACGGAATACACCTTCTCCCGACTGACTGGAAAGTGTTGCTTTCTTTAAGCTGTCTCCATAAATCACTTCTGCTGCCGGGAAAGTCACTTCTGGATCTGCCTGCAAAATCTCATATTCCCATACATGCACGCGGTTTGTGCCGGAAAAGATATAGTTTTCATTGGTCAGACCTATTGCAAGCGCCTTATAATTTCCAACTTCTGTATGATCTGCATTGAGCAGTTTTTTAATCGCACAACTATCCTTTTCTAAAAGGCTGTCTGCTTTCACGTTTGCTTCTATTCCACATGCATTTCCTG
>OGCQ01001500.1_pt1 | contig 28124 bp, 25 predicted proteins | sample 1570161 | NCBI WGS metagenome assembly OGCQ01 (sample SAMEA4384402, study PRJEB24528) | human gut metagenome
ATTTTCCCTTGAAATACAGCAAGTATTCCTGCGGAAAAATGGCTTGCCCAGGACAGAAATTCCTCGCTGCTGGGCATTTCGCCAGTTTTCAGATACACCCTGATTTTGTTTTTATATTATATTACAAAATTCTGAAATTTGCAAGCAGTAATCGGAGTGCATGAGCACTCCGATTATCTGTCAGAAGAAGCTGACCTGACTGGTATCGGGCAGGTCGCCGAAAGCACCGGCCTCTCTGAGCATCTGAATGTGGGTCTTGGACACCTTGGGGCAGGCGGCGGCGACTTCCTCCACGGACAGGAAGGTTTTGCCCTCACGCCCCCGCATCAAGTCCCATGCCGCGTTTTCACCGAGGCCGGAGATCGCAACGAAGGGGGGCAGCAGCTTGCCGTCCTTGATGATGAATTTCGTGGCGTGGCTGTCGTAAATGCTGATGGGCAGGAATTCAAAGCCCCGGATGTAGTATTCGTAGGCCACTTCCAGCGTGGTCAGCAGGTCTTCGTCTTTGTCCGTGGCGTTTTCGTTGTTCTCGATGGCGTCGATGTTGGCGACCACCGCATCCTTGCCGTGGGTCATCAGCACCGCGTCGAAGCCGCCCTTCTGACTTCGGCGGTAGAAATAGGCGGAGTAGAAGGCCAGCGGATGATGTACCTTGAACCATGCAATACGGAAAGCCATCATAACATAGGCCACGGCGTGGGCCTTGGGGAACAGATATTTGATCTTTTTGCAGGAACCGATGTACCATTCAGGCACGCCTGCGGCCTTCATTTCCTCCTCCGCGCCTTCGGGCAGACCTCTGCCTTTTCGCACGGCCTCCATGATCTTGAAGGAGCGCTTTTCCGGCATTCCACAGGAGATCAGATAAAGCATGATGTCGTCACGGCAGCCGATGGCCTGATCAACGGTGGCGGTTTTGGAGGTAATCAGGTCTTTGGCGTTGCCCAGCCACACGTCGGTGCCGTGGGAGAAGCCGGACAGACGCAGAAGCGTATCAAACCGGGTTGGCATGGTGTCCATCAGCATCCCGCGGGTAAAGCGGGTGTTGAACTCCGGAATGGCGACGGCGCCGGTGGGGCCGAGAATCTTGTCGTCCTCGTAGCCCAGCACCTTGGAGGAGATGAAAATGGACATGGTGTCCTTGTCGTCCAGCGGGATGGTCTTGGCGTCGATACCGGTCATGTCCTCCATCATGCGGATCATGGTGGGGTCATCGTGGCCCAGCATGTCCAGCTTCAGAAGGTTTTCCTCCATGGAGTGGTATTCAAAATGGGTGGTGATCTGGTCGGCCTGAGGGTCGTCCGCCGGGTGCTGCACCGGGCAGAAGTCCCAAATCTCGTTTTCCTGTGGGATGACCACCAGACCGCCGGGGTGCTGGCCGGTGGTGCGCCGGACGCCTACGCAGCCCGCCGCCAGACGGGCTTCCTCTGCCCGGGAGGCAGTCTTGCCACGCTCGGACAGGTATTTCTTTACGTAGCCGAAGGCGGTTTTTTCCGCCACGGTGCCGATGGTGCCTGCACGGAAAACGTGGGATTTTCCGAACATTTCGATACAGTAAGCGTGGGCTTTTGACTGGTATTCGCCGGAAAAGTTCAGGTCGATATCGGGCACCTTGTCGCCGCCGAAGCCGAGGAAGGTCTCAAAGGGAATGTTGAAGCCGTCTTTCTCGAATTTCGTGCCACACTTGGGACAGACGGCGTCCGGCAAATCCGCGCCGCAGCCGTAGCCCTTGGGAACGTCGAAGGTGGTGTACTTGCACTCCGGGTTGGGGCAGCGGTAGTGGGGCGGGAAGGAGTTGACCTCGGTGATGCCGGACATGTAGGCCACGATGGACGAGCCGACGGAGCCACGGGAGCCGACCAGATAGCCATGCTCCAGCGAATTCTGCACCAGCTTCTGGGCGGACATGTAAATAACGTCGTAGTGGCAGTTGATGATGTCGTGCAGCTCCGTCTCCACGCGCTTTACCATCAGCTCCGGGGGATTGTCCCCGTAAAGACGGTGGAATTTGGTGTAGACAAGGTTTTTCAGGTCTTCCACGGAGTTTTCAATTTTGGGCGCGAACAGATTGTGGGGGACGGGACGCAGAGATTCGCACATGTCGGCGATGCGGTTGGGGTTGGTGATGACTATCTCATAGGCTTTTTTCTCGCCTAAATAGGAGAATTCCCGCAGCATATCATCCGTAGTGCGGAAATACAGGGGCATGTCCTTGTCCGCGTCGTCGAAGCCCTTGGTCGCCAGCAGAATGTGACGGAAAATCTCGTCCTCGGGGTTCAGGAAGTGAACGTCTCCGGTGGCGACTACCGGCTTGCCCAGTTCCTCGCCCAGCCGGACGATCTTCCGGTTGTACTCCCGGAGGTCTTCATCGGTTTTGGCTTCGTATTTTTCGTTTGCCAGCATGAAGCGGTTGTTCGCCAGAGGCTGGATCTCCAGAAAGTCGTAAAAGGACGCAATGCGTTTCAGCTCGTCGTCGCTTTTCCGGTCAAGAATGGCCTGAAACAGCTCGCCCGCTTCACAGGCAGAGCCGATGATCAGACCCTCCCGCAGCTTAAGAATGTCGGATTTGGGCATCCGGGGCACCCGGCGGAAGTATTGCAGATTGGAATCGGAAATCAGGTGGTACAGGTTGCGCAGACCGATCTGGTTCTTGGCAAAAATAATGATGTGCCTTGCCTGCCGATCAGTGATGCGGCCGCCGGAACGCAGATGGGTCATGGCAGGGTTGATGGCCTGCAAGTTGTGGATGTCATGCTCCTCTTCCAGTTTGGACATGAGTTTTGCCATGATGAGGCCGCAGGTCATGGCGTCGTCCGCCGCCCGGTGATGGTTGAAGTCGGGCAAGCTCAGGGCATTGGAGACGATGTTCAGCTTGAATTTGTTCAGCTGGGGCAGAAGATTCTGAGACAGAATCAGGGTATCCGCCGCGGTGTAATGGTAGTCGTAGCCAAGGCGCTGGCACTCGGCGCGGATAAAGCCGGTGTCGAAGTCGGAATTGTGAGCGACCAGAACCCGGTCGCCGATGAAGTCCAGAAATTTGGGCAGCACTTCTTCGATTTTCGGTGCGCCGACAAGCATTTCGTCGGTGATGCCGGTCAGCTCCACGATTTTCCGTTCCAGCGGACGCTCCGGGTCAACGAAGGTCTGGAAACGGTCCACTTCCTCACCGTTTTTCAGCACAACAGCGCCGATCTCGATGATGCGGTCGCTGCGGGAGGACAGGCCGGTAGTTTCCAGATCGAAGGCGACGAATTCCTGATCGAAGGTGATATCCTGCTCGCCGTGGACTACAATGCGGTCGTCTACGTCGTTTACATAATACCCCTCACAGCCGTAGAGAATCTTGATATTCTGGTCGGTTCCGGCCACCTTGGCCTTGGAGGCGGCCTTCATGGCGTCGGGGAAGGACTGGGCGACGCCGTGGTCGGTGATGGCGATAGCCTTGTGACCCCATGCGGCCGCCTGCTTCACGGCGGCGGCGGTATCCGTCAGAGCGTCCATGTTGGACATGGTGGTGTGCAGATGCAGCTCCACCCGCTTTTCCCCCGGGGCAGTGTCCTGCCGCTTGGGCATGGAGCCGGGCTGCATGGCGTAGGGCTTGAGAACCATTTCGCCCTCGTATCGATCTTCACCCAGCTTGCCCTGCACCCGCAGGACGGAGCCGACCTGAACGTTTTCCAGAATGGGTTTGGCCTCTCCGGCCTCCATAAAGCGGCTGACGCGGACGGAGTTGGTGTTGTCCGTCATGTCGAATTTCACAACATAGGCGTTGCGCTTTTTCAGCTCCTTGTGGTCCACGGCGAAGACTTTGCCCTCCACGATGACGGTTCCCATGTCCAGACTCAGCTCCTTCATGGGAACGGGCGTGCCCTTGAAGGGCTTGCCATAGAAGGTTTCGCTGGGGGCGGCGGACTTGTCCTCCTTCTTCGGCTGAGCGGCGGAGACGGCGGGAAGCTTTTGAATCTCCGATTCCCGCATGGACTCTGTGGCGGCAAACAGCGCTTTTCCCTCCAGTGCGTTGCCAGCCTCCACGGTGATATGCACCGGGGCGGCGAACCGCTCCCGCAGTACCTTTTCCACAGACGGGATGTGCTCCAGAAGGGTTTCTTTTCCGTTGGCGGCGAGCTTTACCGTGAGATTCTGTTCGTTCCATTCCCACTTTGCCCCGGCGAGGGAACCCCGCGCCATGGAGTTGCGGCTGACAAACAGCCACATCAGTTCTTCCGGTTCGATTTTTTGCAGCTCCGATTCCGGGTGGGTCGCGGTCAGCTCCAGCTTTTGCAGGCCGTACAGGCCACAAATGTCCTTGCGAACCTGTTCCAGCAGCCGTTGGGGGATGTAGCGCTCGGAATGCAGCGCCACGTGAACGCTTCGGGTCTCGGGGTCGATATCCGCAGCGGCGATAGCCGCCTGAGAAAGGGCTGCATACAGCTCCTCAGGCGGCTCATAGTCCGGAAACATATTCAGAAAGAAAATTTGTTCTTCCATATCGTGTCTCTACAGTGCTTCAATTCGTTTCAGCAGGGCAGGGAGCAGCTCGTCATAGGGGAGCTTTTCCACCTGCACGCCCTTTTCAAAAATCAAGCCCCAGCCGTCGCCGCCGGCAATGCCAATGTCCGCTTCGCGGGCTTCGCCGGGGCCGTTGACCACGCAGCCCATGACCGCCACGGTGATGGGCTTTTCACAGTTTTTCAGTGCTTCGTCCACCCGGTTCACCAGACCGATCAGGTCGATGCGGGTCCGTCCGCAGGTGGGACAGGAGACGATGTTCACGCCGTCCTTCCGAAGCCCCGCGGCCTTGAGGATGTCCCGGGCGGCGTAAACCTCCTGCACCGGGTCGTCGGTCAGGCTGACCCGGATGGTGTCGCCGATGCCGTCCAGAAGCAGCGCGCCGATGCCCATGGCGGATTTGATGAGACCCTGCCGGACGGGGCCGGTTTCGGTCACGCCGATGTGGAGGGGATAGTCACATTTGGCGCGGAACAGCCGCGCGGCGGCAACCATGGTGGGGACGGTGGAGGACTTCATGGAGACGCAGGTGTCGTAAAAGCCCTGTTTTTCCAGCAGCTCCAGATGTTCAAAGGCGCTTTCCACCAGCGCTTCGGCGGTGGGGTGGCCGTATTTTTCCAGAAGACGCTTGTCAAGACTGCCGCCGTTGACGCCGATGCGGATGGGGATGTGCTTGTCCTTGCACACCTCCACCACGGCCTTGACCCGATCTTCGCCGCCGATGTTGCCAGGGTTGATGCGGATTTTGGACGCGCCGCCCTCTGCCGCGGCGATGGCAAGTCTGTAATCAAAATGGATATCCGCTACGAGGGGCAGGGGAGAGTCCTTGCAGATGTCCGCAAAGCTCCGGGCGGCTTCCATGTTGGGAACTGCCAGCCGGGCGATCTGGCACCCGGCGGAGGCAAGCTGACGGATCTGCTTCAGGCTGCCCTCCACATCCGTGGTTTTGGTATTGAGCATGGACTGGATGACCACCGGGGCGCCGCCGCCGATGGGAACGCCGCCCACCAGAATCTGTTTTGTCATCGTCTTCACCTCTTGAACAGGAAAATGACGTCCTTGAACATAATAATCGCCATCAGGGCAAGCAACAGGATCATGCCCGCGCCGTGGAGATAGCCTTCGTACTTGGAATTGATCTTCTTTTTCGTGATGGCCTCCACCACAACCGTGATCAGCAGACACACAATACGCCCGCCGTCCAGCGCAGGGATGGGCAGCAGATTCATCACCGCCAGATTGATGGCGATGAAGCCGCCGAAATACAGCATATTCAGCAGCGCGGTGACCTTGCTGTCGGAGGCTGCCGCCACCTTGGACATTTCACTGACAATGCCCACGGGGCCGGACATATCCTTAATGCCCACCTTGCCGCCAAGCAGCATTTGCAGGCTCAGGCGAACCATGCGCACCGTATCCAGCGACTGGTTCCATGCCATTCCCAGCTTCTCCCAGAAGTTCGGGGTGCTGAGGGTGAAATTCATGCCGTAGCGCAGGCCGGTCGAGCCGTTTTCCAGAGTCACTTCGTGCTTTTCCAGCAGAAAATCTTTCAGAACGACCTTTTCGCCGTTCCGGCGCACCGTGATGTCGTGAACGTCGCCGGGGTTCAGTGACAGGATCATGGAAAAATCGGAATAGGAGTAGAGCTTTTCGCCGTCCACCTCCACGATGCAGTCACCGGCTTGCAGGCCGTTTTCGCCGTTCACCGTGGCGTAGTCTTCAAAGCCGGCGATCACGGGAACGGCGGTCTGCTTTACGGGGAGGCAGACAATGACCATCAGTACCACGCCGATGAGAAAGTTCATCGCCGCACCGGCGGCCAGAATAATCAGCCGCTTCCACCATGCCGCCTTGTCGAAGGAACGGGGATTGTCGCTTCCGCCGTCCTCGCCCTCCATGGCGCAGTAGCCGCCGATGGGGATGCAGCGGATGGCGTACAGAGTCTCGCCCACCTGTTTTTTCCAGATGGCGGGCCCCATAAACATGGAAAATTCGTTGACCTGAACGCCGGAGAGCTTGGCGGCGGTAAAATGCCCCAGCTCATGGACGAAAATCAGGACGCTGAACAGGAAAATCGCAAAAATAACGCGCATAGAAAAAATGCCTCGCAATTATCAAGAGTTCGCCCGAACCGCCTCACGAGCCAGACGGTCGGCTTCCAGAATCTGCTCCAAAGTGGGGTCGGCGATGAACGGCACCTGCGGCACGGCGGCATTTACCAGCCGGTAGATGTCGTAAAAGCCGATTTTGTCATTCAGGAACATGGCGACCGCTTCCTCATTTGCGCCGTTCATGGCAGGGCAGGCCGTGCCGCCCGCCTTCGCGCAGTCCCGCGCCAGCGCCAGACAGGGGAAATTCTCCGTATCCGGCGGGGAAAACGTCAGCGGGCCGCAGGACAGTAAGTCCAGCCGCTCCACCGGGGAGGGGATACGCTCCGGGTAGGTCAGTGCCAGCTGAATGGGCAGACGCATATCCGGTGTGCCCATCTGCGCCATCACCGCGCCGTCGGTGAATTCCACCATGCTGTGGACGATGCTCTGCCGGTGGATAACCACATCTACCTGTTCCAGGGGCAGACGGTACAGCCGCATGGCTTCGATGACTTCCAGCCCCTTGTTCATCAGGGTGGCGCAGTCAACGGTGATCTTCGCGCCCATTTTCCAGTTGGGGTGCTTCAGGGCGTCGGCTCTGGTCACCGTTTCCAGCTGAGGGCGGGTCATGCCGAAAAATGGGCCGCCGGAGCAGGTGAGGATCAGCCGCCGGATCTCTTTTCTGCTGCCACAGCCCATAAGGCATTGAAAGATTGCGGAATGCTCGGAATCCACGGGGACGATCTCCGCACCGTACTTCTCCGCTTCGGCCATCACCAGTTCCCCGGCGCAGACAAGAGTTTCCTTGTTGGCAAGGCCGATGCGCTTTTTCGCCCGGATGGCGGCGAGGGTGGGCTTCAAACCGACCATGCCAACCACGGCGGTGATAACGCAGTCGGCATCCGCCATGGATGCCGCTTCCATCAGACCCGCCTCACCGAAGTTTACCCGGATAGACAGACCTTTTATTCGTTCCGCCAGTGCCTGAGCGGCTTCCTGAGTTGCCATAACGGCGAGCTTCGGGGAAAACTCCCGGCACTGCTGCGCCATCCGATCCACGTTGGTTCCGGCGGTGAGCGCCGCTACCTGGATGCCGGGCAGACGGCGGATAATGTCCAGGCTCTGCCGGCCGATGGAGCCGGTGGAGCCGAGAATACTGACACACTGCACCATAGGCCGCTCCTTACACCGCCATGGGAAGCAGCACCAACAATACTTCCATAGCCGGGGCGACCAGAGTCAGAGAATCAAACCGATCCAGTACGCCGCCGTGGCCGGGAATCAGATTGCCGTAATCCTTGATGCCGGTCTGCCGCTTGATGATGGAGAAGCACAGGTCGCCGAAAATGCCCAGCAGGGAACCGGCGAAGCCGTACAGCAGCGCAAGACCGTAGTTGACCCGGAGATTGCCGGGCAGCAGGTCGATGATCAGGGCGTAAACAAGCATACTGACCACGGCGAAGGCAATGCCGCCCAGCGCGCCCTCGATGGTTTTGTTGGGGCTGACCACAGGCGCCAGCTTGTGCCGCCCGAATTTCAGGCCGATAAAGTAAGCGCCTGCGTCGGACATGAACGCCACCACGAAGGGAATCAAGATGACATACCGTCCGAGATCCATATTCAGAATGCGGATGAGGGAGCTGAGCATGTAGGGGATGAGAAGACCCGCCACAAAGCACATGGACAGATCCTCAAAGTGAACCTTTATGTGGTCAAGCATCATCTCCGAGAACATCAGGATAAAGAACACAATCATGAGGATGACAAAGTAGGAATGAATCGCGCCGAAATAGCTCCACATGCACACGGCGGCCGCCATGATGCAGGAGTAGATCACCAGCCGCGGCCGCTTTACAAGCCCTGTGCGGTACAGAAGCTCGTAGGCCGCGATGGCCATGAGCGCACTCATGACCAGTGACGCGGCAATCACCGGTGCGGCCAGTGTCAGAAGAAAGAGGATCGGCACCAGAATCGCTGCGGAAATAATGCGTTTTTTCATTTCTCTATGTCCCTCCGAACCGGCGGCTGCGCCGGTGAAATTCTTCAATGGCGCTGTCCAGATGTTCCGGTGTGAAATCAGGCCAAAGTACGTTCATAATTACATATTCCGAGTACGCGGACTGCCACAGCAGGAAGTTGCTGACCCGCATCTCTCCGGATGGCCGGATGATCAGCTCCGGGTCGGGTACGCCCGCCGAATACAGGTACCGGGAGAAAACGTCCTCGGTCAATTTTTCCGGGTCGGCCTTTCCGGCGGCGACATCCGCCGTGTAAGCCTTCACCGCGTGGATGATCTCATCCCGCCCGCCGTAGTTCAGGCAGAAATTCACCTGCACGTCGTAGTCCTCCGAGCGGCTTTCCGCGTCGTGGCAGAGCGTTTGCAGCTCCGGGCTGAGACGGGTCAGGTCGCCGAAGAAGCGGAATTTTACCCGGTTTTTTTTCATATCCCGCAGCGCCTCTTCCAGATACCGGCGCAGCAGCTTCATGATTCCCGCCACTTCTTCCGCCGAGCGCTTCCAGTTCTCCGTGGAGAAGGCGTACACCGTCAGGTATTCCACACCCAGGGTGCGGCAGTAGTTGGCGATCCGCCGGAAGGCTTCCGCCCCTGCGGCGTGACCGGCGGTGCGGGGCAGACCCCGCTGCTTTGCCCAGCGGCCGTTGCCGTCCATAATGATGGCAATGTGCCGGGGCGGGGGAGAGTTTTGCGAAAGTGCCATAAAGCACCTCTTTCTAAATGGTTAGTGAACAGATCTGCGAAGATAAAAAAGTAATTTCTGCTGGCGGCTGCTTCCAGCCGCCAGCAGGGGTGCTTTGTTCTGGCTGACGGCGTTAAATCGCCATCAGTTCCTTTTCCTTGGCGGCAAGAGCGGCGTCGGCGCGCTTGATGTTCTTGTCCAGCAGATCCTGCAAATCCTTCTCGGCCTTCTTCTGGTCGTCCTCGGTGATCTCGCTGTTCTTTTTCAGCTTCTTGACATAGTCCATGCCGTCCCGGCGGATGTTGCGCATGGCGACCTTGGCTTCCTCGGAATACTTCTTGACCTGCTTGGCCAGATCCTTACGGCGCTCCTCGGTGAGCTGGGGGAACACCAGACGGATGACGCGGCCATCGTTCTGGGGGTTGATGCCCAGATCGGAGGTCTGGATGGCCTTCTGAATGTCCTTGAGCAGCTTGGTGTCCCAGGGCTGAATGATCAGGGTACGGGCGTCGGGGGCGGAAATGGTGGCGACGCCGTTCAGGGGCGTTTCACTGCCATAGTATTCCACGGTGATCCGATCGAGAACCTTTGCGTTGGCGCGGCCGGCGCGGACGGAGGCGAATTCCTCGTCCAGATGCTCGAGAGCCTTGTCCATTCTCCGGGAATATTCTTTGAAATCGACGGTCATTTTGTGTTCCTCCTTAGAAATGATTTTTTACGGTAGTACCGATCTCTTCGCCGCGAACCACGCGGACGATGCTGTTTTCTTCATTCAGGCCAAAGCAGACCATGGTCATGTCGTTGTCCATAGCCAGCGCCATAGCGGTGATGTCTGTGGCCTTCAGATTCTTCGCCAGCACCTCGCCATAGGTCAGGCGGGAGTAGCGGACGGCTGTGGGGTCTTTGGCGGGGTCGGCGGAATAAATGGCGTCCACGTTCTTCGCCATCAGCACGGCGTCGGCCTCAATCTCCACGCCCCGGAGCACCGCGCCGGTGTCGGTGGAGAAGTAGGGATTGCCGGTACCGGCGGCAAAGAGGACGACTTTCCCCTCATTTAAGTACCGCTCGGCAAGGTCGCGGGTAAAATACTCGGCAAACTTGTTCATCTCCACGGCGCTGAGAACCCGGGCATCCATGCCGTGGCGGTTCAGGGCATCGGCCACGGCGATGGCGTTCATCACCGTACCAAGCATTCCCATGGAGTCGGCGTGGGAACGCTGCATCTTATCCGCGCCGTCCTTGACGCCGCGCCAGAAGTTTCCTGCGCCGATGACCAGACCGATCTGGACACCCATGTCCACGCAGGTTTTGATGGATTTGCAAAGCTCGTTCACAATGGTAAAATCAAGCCCCCGATGTGCGTCCCCGGCGAGAGCCTCGCCGCTGACTTTCAGCAGGATGCGCTTATATTTAAGCTCAGGCAAAATGAAATCACTCCTTATCTTCATATCCTTTCCTATTCTAGCGTATCCAGCCCGAATTGACAACTACTAATTTAAGATTTCTTAAAATGTTTTCCGATTTTTCACAATGCGGGGCCTTCTGTGTAATTTCCACACAGCGCGCCCCTTGGAAAAGATGGATTCTGGCGGGATTTTTGGTTGCAAAACTGGAAACAGTAGGGTATAATGTCTTGTAATTGGAAAAACCCAAGGAAATGAGAGGGATTATCATGGCTGAAATGACTGAAAGCAAAAACTTTATCCACGCATTCATCGACGAGGACATCGCCCCCGGCGGGCAGTTTGCGGGTCAGACCGTCCATACCCGGTTTCCGCCGGAACCCAACGGCTATCTGCATATCGGCCACTGCAAGGCGCTGATCATCGACTTCGGCACCGCCGAGAAGTACAATGGCCTGTGCAACCTCCGCATGGACGACACCAACCCCACCAAAGAGGACGTGGAGTTTGTGGAGGCCATCAAGGAGGATATCCACTGGCTGGGCTTCGACTGGGGCGACCGCTTCTACTACGGTTCCGACTATTTTGAGAAGGACTACGAATACGCGGTAGAACTCATCAAAAAGGGACTGGCCTACGTCTGCGAGCTGACGCCGGAGCAGTTCAAGGAGTACCGGGGCGACCTGAATACCCCTGCCGTTTCCCCTTACCGCGACCGCCCCATTGAGGAAAGTCTGGACCTGTTCGCCAGAATGCGCGCCGGAGAATTTGAGGACAACCGTTATACCCTCCGCGCCAAGATCGATCTGGCTTCCGGCAACTTCAATATGCGCGACCCGGTCATCTATCGCATCCGTCATATGCACCACCACCGTCAGGGAGACAAGTGGTGCATCTATCCCATGTACGACTTTGCACACCCCATTCAGGACGCGCTGGAGGGCATTACCCATTCTCTGTGCTCTCTGGAATTTGAGAACCACCGTCCTCTTTATAACTGGGTGGTGGAGCATGTCTCCGTACCTCATCATCCCCGGCAGATCGAGTTCGCGAGACTGGGCATCGACCACACCGTGCTCAGCAAGCGGAAGCTGAGAGCGCTGGTGGAGAACGGCTATGTTTCCGGCTGGGATGACCCCCGGATGCCCACCCTCTGCGGCCTGCGCCGCCGGGGCTATACCCCCAAGTCCATCCGCAACTTCTGCGAGCGGGTGGGCGTGGCCAAGTCTCCCAACACCATTCCCTACGCATTTCTGGAATTCTGCCTGCGGGAAGACCTGAACGAGACTGCCCAGCGGGTCATGGCGGTGCTGAAGCCTGTGAAGCTCACCATTACCAACTATCCCGAGGGCAAATCCGAGATGGTCACCGTGGAAAATAACCCCAACCGTCCCGAGGACGGCACACGGGAGGTCAGCTTCTCCCGGCACCTGTGGATCGAGCAGGACGATTTCCTGGCCGAGCCGATCCCCAGGTACAAGCGCCTGTACCCCAACGGGCCGGAGTGCCGCCTGAAGGGCGCGTACCTCATCACCTGCACCGGCTGCGTCAAGGATGAAAACGGTAACGTGGTGGAGATTCTGGCCACCTACGATCCCGAAAGCCGGGGCGGCGACCCCGCCGACGGCCGGAAGGTCAAGGGCGCGACCATTCACTGGGTGGATGCGGAGAACTGCTGCGACGCGGAGGTCAGACAGTACGACAATCTGTTCAATGACCCCGACCCCGACGCGGCGGGCAAGGATTTTCTGGCCTGCCTGAACGAGAAGTCTCTGGAAGTCCTCACCGGCTGCAAGGTGGAGGCCAGCCTCCGGGACGCCAAGGCGCCCGCGTCCTATCAGTTCATGCGTCTGGGCTACTTCTGCCCGGACAGCAAGGACTGCGCCCCCGGCCATCTGGTGTTCAACCGTTCCGTCAGCCTGAAGGATTCCTTCAAGCCCGGAAAGTAATTCCTCATAGTATTGAAAATCCCGCTGCAACAGGCGGGGCGTATCAGACAGTTAACAGGCACAGTAGGTTAATCTACTGTGCCTGTTCCTGTATAATTTAATGTAATGTAAGCACCCCTTGCCTCTCCCTTTGGGAGAGGTGGCCGAGCAAAGCGAGGACGGAAAGGGGAAACAGGGGGGCAAGGCTCTCTCAGTCACCTTCGGTGACAACTCTCCCAGAGGGAGAGTCAAGGGGCAGTACCCTGTCATAAAAGTTTCTGCGTTTTTTGCAAAGCGTGCTTGACAAATTATGCAAAGCGTGCTATACTTTGCTTGCAAAGTTAACTTAGCATTTTTCCTTGCGGACGCGCGGGGAAATCGAAGGAGTGTTTATGAAAACGAATATCCGCGAACTGCGAAAGAAGAATAAGCTGTCCCAGGAGGAGTTGGCGGATGCCGTGGGAACCACCCGGCAGACGATCACCTCAATTGAGGTAGGGAAGTACACTGCCTCGCTGCCCCTGGCCTACAAAATTGCCCACTATTTCGGGTTGACCATCGAAGAAGTGTTTGACTTCTCGGATTTGGAGGTATAAATTATGGAAAGCTATCGTGAAAAACTCAAATTGCAGAATGTGGTTTTTGCTATCGGGTGCGTCGCGCTTGCCCTGTTCTCCGTACTGGGCTTTTTGGGCGAAGCCGGAGTCGTGAAGCTGGCGCCGTCCGTCGGAGACGGTCACTGGCAGTCCCGGTGGCGCGGCTTCATTTCTGGCGCGAGCTTTGGCATTCTGGTGCTGCTGCTGACCGGATTGATCCGGAACCTGCGCGCCCTCAAGGACGAGAAAAAGCTGAAAAAGCTGTATATTAAGGAGAGCGACGAGCGTCAGGCACAGATTGTGGCCAAGGCGCTGTGTGAGGCCATGCGGGCAACCCTGATTCTGGGACTGGCGGCGGTTATCGTGGCGGGGTATTTCAGCATGACCGTCAGCCTTACGCTGCTGGTAACAGTTTTATTGGTCAGTCTGATGACCCTGGCATTCAAGCTGTATTTCGGCAAAAAATATTGAGACAGTGGGAAAATCCCGCTTTGACGTGCTTTGGTTCTTCCGACAGGGGGAGTCAAAGCACGTTTTTGAATCGCGTGGTTCCGGCCTGAGTGCCGGAATGCCCGCCTGCAAAAGTTAGCGAATGCTAACTAATAAAGGAGAAATAAGGGAAATTGCTGAAAAAAGATGGGAAAATGCTGGACATTTGCATGGAGCGTATGGTATAATCCAATGGTGGTCGTTTGCGTATAAACGGACAACAAAACGATAAGAAGGTGGTATTTGGTGGACTATACCAAGTATGTGTTGAAAAACAGGGATGAGCTGGAAGGCTTGCTTGCGGGGAAGGATAACTTCTTTGTTGTCGCCTGCAACAAGTGCTTCAAGGAGTTCAACACGACCGAAGAGCCGGAGTGCGACAGCTTTGCGGCCATTGCCGAGGAGCAGGGCAAGCACATCACCGGTACGGTAAAAGTGGACTTCTTGTGCAATAAGGTTCAGACCGAGAAGAAGCTGGCAGGTATCGTACCCGAAGGCACTGAGAACGTGGTCGTCATTTCCTGCGGTCTGGGCGTGCAGACCGTGGCGGATCTGGAGTCCGTTCCCGTGTTTACGGCAACCAATTCCCTCAATTACACCGGCCATCATGGCATGGCCCTGACGAAGAAGACCTGCGGCGCCTGCGCCCAGTGCTATCTGAACGTCACCGGCGGCATCTGCCCCATCGTGGACTGCTCCAAGAGTCTGGTCAACGGCCAGTGCGGCGGCGCGAAGAACGGCAAATGCGAGATCGACCCCAAGAAGGACTGCGCATGGGAAAAGATTTACCAGCGTCTGGAAAAGCAGGGTCGTACCAAGGAATTTCTGGATCAGCCCATTCAGCTGCGGGACTACTCCGTGGCCAACGTGGACGAAATCAAGGCTTACGTAGCCGAGGCGCGTGCCAAGCGGTACGAGGGCTTCTACGGCGGCGTCCATCCCACGGAGAATAAGGAGTTCACGGAGCACCTTGCGCTTCAGAAATTCCCCGAACCCGATACCGTTATCATTCCTCTGGCCATGCACATCGGCGCACCGGCGAACCCCGTGGTTCAGCCCGGCGACACCGTGAAGGTGGGTCAGCTCATCGGTGAGCAGGCGGGCTTCATCAGCGCCCCCGTGCATTCCAGCGTCAGCGGCACGGTCATCGCGGTGGAACCTCATACCCATCCCAACAAAGGCCCCGGCATCATGAGTGTCGTCATCAAGAACGACGGCAAGAATACGCTGCACGAGTCCGTAGTCCCCAACAAGCCTCTGGAAGAGCTGACCCCCGACGAGATCGTCGAGATTGTCAAGGAGAAGGGCATCGTGGGCATGGGCGGCGCAACGTTCCCCACTTACGTAAAGCTGAAGCCCGACAAGCCCATCGACGCCGTGCTGATCAACGGCTCCGAGTGCGAGCCTTACCTGACCGCCGACCATCGGGTCATGCTGGAATTCGCCGACGACATCGTATTCGGCCTGCGTGCCATGATGAAGGCCGTCAGCGCGCCGGAAGGCGTCATCCTCATTGAGGACAACAAGCCCGACGCCATCGCCCTGATGGAAGAAAAGGTCGCGCCTTACGACAACATCCGCGTCTGCGCCGCTAAAACCCAGTACCCCGAGGGCGCTGAGAAAATGCTCATCAAGAAGGTCATGGGCCGTCAGGTTCCCAGCGGCAAGCTGCCCGCCGACGTTGGCTGCGTGGTAAGCAACACCTCCACCGCCAAGGCCATTTCCGACGCCATCCAGAAGGGTCTGCCTCTGGTGGAGCGTGTGGTCTCCGTCACCGGCGAGTTCATCCGCAATCCCGGCAACTACATCGTCAAGCTCGGCACCAACGTGCAGGAGATCATCGATCACTGCGGCGGCATCACCGGCGACGACGTGGTGCTGAAGATGGGCGGCCCCATGATGGGCGCTCCCATCAAGGACACCAATGTGCCCATTATCAAAGGCTCCAACGGCATTATCGCCATTGCCGCCGATCACACCGAGGAGAAAGAATGCATCAAGTGCGGCCGCTGCATGGACGTATGTCCCATGGAGCTGGCGCCTCTGGATATCTACAAGTACGCCCAGCTGGGTGACGCGGAAACCCTGCTGAAGCTGAACGTGATGGACTGCTTCTCCTGCAAGTGCTGTGAGTACATCTGCTCTTCCAAGATTCCTCTGGTTTCCAAGATCAACGCTGCCAAGGGCCTGGTCATGCCCTTGCTGAAGAAGAAGTAAGGGGGACGAACACTTATGTTAATGACAAAACTGAAATCCGAAGAGGTCATCGGCTCCCTGACTTCCGGCAAGGTCTTCATCATCAACTGCCACGGCTGCAAGGAAGTCGGCTTCCCCGAGGAGGAAGCCAAGGCTCTGCAGAAGAAGCTCCAGGAGGAGGGCAAGGTCGTGGGCATTCTCACCACCGACTACGTCTGCAACCCCGACGAGCTGGCGCTGCGGCTGCGCGCCCCCATGGCGAAGATCGCCGAGGCGGATGCCGTGCTGGTGTTCTCCTGCGGTGTCGGCGTGCAGACCATTTCCCAGATGCTGGAGGACAAGCCGGTCTACGCCTGCTGTGACACCATCGAGCTGCCCGGCTTCCAGGGCGTGACCCCGCTGGAATACGACTGCGGCCAGTGCGGCGAGTGCTTCCTGAACCTGACGGGCGGCATCTGCCCCATCACCGCCTGCTCCAAGAGCCTGGTGAACGGCCCCTGCGGCGGCACCAAGAACGGCAAGTGTGAGGTCAACCCCGCCATGGACTGCGGCTGGGAGCGCATCATTCAGCGCCTAAAAGCCCAGGGACGTCTGGACGTTCTGCGCTGCCCCACCCAAATGCACGATTTCAATACCGACGAGGCTACCAAGTCCGCCAAAGAATCTGAATAATCAGGAGTGTATAGAATTATGAGAATTACTGAACTGTTTGACAACGGTGAGTTTGTGGTTTCTGCCGAGGTCGGCCCTCCCAAAGGAATTCATATTGACGGCATGGTAGAGGAAGCGAAGAAGTACCTCGCCGGCGTCCATTTTGTCAACGTTACTGACAACCAGTCCTCCGTCATGCGCCTCGGTTCCCTCGCCACCTGCAAGGTGCTGAAGGATGCCGGACTGAACCCCATCTTCCAGCTGACCTGCCGCGATCGGAACCGTATTGCTCTGGAATCCGACCTGCTCAGCGCCGCCATGCTGGGGATCGACAACATCCTCTGCCTCACCGGCGACCACACCAAGCTGGGTGACCATCCCCAGGCCAAGCCCGTGTTCGATCTGGATTCCGTGTCTCTGCTGCATACCGCCAGCCTGCTGGAAACCGGCAAGGATCTGGGCGGCAACGACTTGGTTGGCGAGCCTCCCAAGTTCGCCAAGGGCGCTGTCGTGTCTCCCTGCTCCGACTCCGTGGACGCGCAGCTGGTGAAGATGGAGCGCAAGGTCAAGGCCGGCGCCGAATATTTCCAGACCCAGGCCGTGTTTGAGCCTGAGAAGTTCATCAAGTTCATGGAAGCTGCCAAACAGTTTGGCAAGCCCGTTCAGGTGGGCATCATCATTCCCAAGTCCGCCGGTATGTGCAAGTTCATGAACAACAACGTGGCCGGTGTCCACATTCCCGACGAGCTGATCGCCGAGCTGCAGGCCGACAAGGAGAAGACCAAGGCCGGTATCACCGGCGTGGAGATCGCTGCCCGCATCATCCGGGAGTGCAAGCCCTACTGTCAGGGTGTCCATATCATGTCTCTGGGCTGGGAGTCCAAGGTTCCCGCTCTGCTGGAGCAGGCCGGTCTGTAATAGGGGACTGCCCACAAAATTGGTTAAGCAAGGAGCTTGCCGCCTGTGTTGCACAGGCGGCAGGTTTTTTCTGTCAATTCGCTTTTAAAAGAGAAAAAATACCCTTTATTCGCATGAAAATACAGCCTGAATACGACAGAACCCCCCAACTTTACCGTCACTTTGCTGAATCTTAGCCGGAATATGAAATGCGCCAATGGTAATTTTTCACAAATTCTTAATGGAATCTTAAGCTAATTTGCCATCTTGATTTCCGGAGGTCAGGTGCATATACTGTATCCATGACAGGATCTGTCAAAAAACACCGCTAAAAGAAGGGAGATTCGTAATTCTATGACAGGTATTGGACTTATCATCGTATTCGTTCTTGCCATCGCGCTGATGATCTACTCCATCAGCAAGCTGAAAATCCATCCGTTTCTTTCCATCATGGCCATTTCTCTGATTTTTGGCCTGATCGCCGGAATCCCTCTGGTTAACACCACGGACGCCGACGGCAATACCGTCAGCGGCATTGCAAACGTCATCGGTGCTGGCTTCTCCGGCACATTCTCCAGCATCGGCATCGTTATCATCTTTGGCGCTCTGGTCGGCACCCTGCTTGAAAGCACCGGCGCGGCTCTGAAGATGGCTGACTGCGTTGTCAAGCTCGTGGGTGAGAAGCATCCCGAAATCGCCATTGAGCTGATGGGCTGGATCGTCTCCATCCCCGTGTTCTGCGACAGCGGTTTCGTCGTCCTGAACCCCATCCGTAAGGCTATGACCCGCCGCACCGGCACATCCAGCGTTGCGATGTCCGTTGCCCTGTCCATGGGTCTTTACATCAGCCACTGCTTCATTCCCCCCACGCCCGGCCCCATCGCGGCTGCCGGTACGCTGGGCTGCGGCGATAATCTGCTGCTGGTCATGGGTCTTGGCGCTCTGTGCTCCATCCCTCCGCTGGTTGCCGGTTATTTCTTCGCAAAGTACATTGGCAAGAAGGTCAAGGCTGCTGACGACATCACCGACAATGAGAATGTCAAGACCTACGAGCAGCTGGTTGCCGAGTTCGGCAAGCTGCCCAACGCATGGCTGGCCTTTGCTCCCATCGTCGTTCCCATCATCCTGATGGGTCTGGCTTCCGCTCTCTCCATGGCCGGTGTCAAGGCTGACTTCATCAGCTTCCTGGGTACTCCCATCATCGCTCTGGCTGTTGGCTGCATCATCGCCATTATCGACCTGTTCGCCGCGCACAAGGGTAAGGACTTCTACAAGCTGACCGACGACACCCTGAAGACCGTTGGTCCCATCCTGTTCGTTACCGCCGCCGGCGGCGTTCTGGGCAAGGTCATCGCTTCCTCCGACATGGTCAACTACATCAAGGCCAATGCGGAAGTTTTCGAGAGCGTCGGCATCTTCTTCCCGTTCCTGCTGGCCGCGATTCTGAAGTCCGCACAGGGCTCCTCCACCGTCGCCATCACCACCACCGCCGGTATCGTGGCCCCTCTGCTGCCGGTTCTGGGACTGGACTCTCCCGCACGGGCTTGCCTGACGGTTATCGCCATCGGCGCAGGCGCCATGACGGTATCCCACGCCAACGACTCCTACTTCTGGGTCGTCACCAACTTCGGCGAAATGACCCCGCAGGATGGCTACAAGACCCAGACTCTCGGCACGCTCGTGATCGGCATTGCGTCCATTATCGGCGTGTTCATCGTCTCCCTGTTCCTGCACTAAGATTCAAAATCCTGAAAGGGACGGGTTTACCCGTCCCTTTCTTAATATGAAACATGGCGAAACGGAAGCGGCTCAGCAGCTCCCGTTTCCAAAGGAGGATTCCCTATGCAAACTTTAAGACAGGATGCGCAGACCATCATAGACCGTGCGCTTGCCGACGCAATGCCGGATTCCGCGGTGCGCCGCGCATTGGAGCACTTTCGCAGACCGTCCGGACGTCTCGTTCTGATCGCCGCCGGTAAGGCCGCGTGGCAGATGGCGAAAGCCGCCTACGACGTTCTGGGTACCGACGTCAGCTGCGGCGCGGTCATTACAAAATACGACCATGTAAAGGGCGCAATCGGCACGCTGGAGCTTTTCGAGGCCGGACACCCTGTCCCGGATGAAAATTCCTACCGTGCGACCGCCCGCGCCCTCGAGCTGGTCAGCGGCCTGACGGAAAACGACACGGTGCTGTTCCTGCTGTCCGGCGGCGGTTCGGCGCTGTTTGAAAGCCCCCTGATCCCGGCGGAAGAAATGGCGGACGTTACAAAGCAGCTGCTGGCCTGCGGTGCGGACATCGTGGAAATGAACACGCTGCGCAAGCGTCTTTCTGCTGTGAAGGGCGGCCGGTTTGCCGAGCGCTGCCTGCCTGCGAAGGTGTTTTCCATCGTTTTGTCCGATATTCTGGGCGACCCGCTGGATATGATCGCCAGCGGCCCGGCGGTGCCGGATGGCTCCACCTGTGCGCAGGCACTTGCCATTGCGGAAAAATACCAGCTGCGCTTATCGGCACAGGCAAAGGCGTTGTTGGCGCAGGAAACGCCGAAAGCCCTTGACAACGTGACGACCCAGATCACCGGCAGTGTGCGGGAGCTGTGCGCCGCCGCTGCCGAAGCCTGCCGGGAACTGGGCTATGCACCGCTGCTCCTCACCGACCGGCTCTGCTGCGAGGCGCGGGAGGCAGGCAGCTTTCTGGGGGCCATCGCCCGCACCCATGCGGGGCAGGGGAAAAAGCTGGCCTTTATCGCAGGCGGGGAAACGGTGGTGCACCTGACCGGCAAAGGGCTGGGCGGGCGCAATCAGGAGCTTGCTCTGGCCGCTGCTCCGGCGCTGGCCGGACAAAACGCGGCAGTGTTCTCGGTGGGCAGTGACGGCACCGACGGCCCTACCGATGCCGCCGGCGGCTATGCGGACGGCGATACTGCCGCTGCGTTGGCTGCGGCGGGCTGGAACCTGTTCGACACCCTGCAAAACAACGATGCCTACCACGCCTTGCAGGCGGTGGAAGGGCTGATCATCACAGGTGCTACCGGTACCAATGTCAATGATGTTGCCGTAGTGCTGATTGGGGGAGAAGAGCGGGCAGACGCTTGAAACTCTGTCTGCCCGGCGCACCTATAACATTTGACCCCGCTTTGTCCGCAGTGTACGGGCAGGCGGGGATTTTTTTGTGGAAGTACTTGACAGGCCATTCGCAAAATGATATGATTTTGATATCACAAAGAAATGCTTCCGACCCTGATAAGGAGGGACCTGTTATGGAAGAAAAAATTTTGAATACCCGCAAAAATGGCATGGCTATGCTGTTGCTCACGTTGCTGGGCTATGTGGTGGCCATCGCCCTGTTCATTTACAGCATCACTCTGCTGAATGCAGACCGGATGCTTCTGGGCGTGCCGCTGCTGATTTTGTCCATTGCGTATTGGATCGCGGGCATTTTCCTGTTCTGCGGCCTTAAGGTGTTAAAGCCGCAGGAGGCGTTGGTGCTCACCCTGTTTGGTGATTACATCGGCACCCTGAAGGGACAGGGCTTTTACTGGGTAAACCCCTTCTGTACCGCCGTCAACCCCGCCGCCGGCACCCGCCTGAGCCAGAGCGGAGATGTGAACAGCAAGGAGAACAGCGTGGCTGCGCTGTTTGGCAATAACGGCCAGAATGCTCAGGTGACCGCCGAGTCCATGAGCAAGAAGATCTCCCTCAAGATGATGACCCTGAACAACTCCCGCCAGAAGATCAACGATTGTCTGGGTAACCCGGTGGAAATCGGCATTGCGGTCATCTGGCGTGTGACCGATACCGCCAAGGCCGTGTTCAACGTGGATAACTATAAGGAATACCTCTCCCTGCAGTGCGACAGCGCCCTGCGCAACGTGGTGCGGGTGTACCCCTATGATGTTTCTCCCAACGTGGACACCACCGGCGACGGCGTAGCCGACGAGGGCAGTCTGCGCGGCTCCTCCGAGGTAGTGGCTGCCCGCATCCGGGACGAGATCCAGAAGAACGTGGCCGAGGCCGGCATCGAGGTGGTGGAAGCCCGCATCACCTATCTGGCCTATGCACCGGAAATTGCAGCGGTCATGCTGCAGCGCCAGCAGGCCAGCGCCATCATTGATGCCCGCAAGATGATCGTGGACGGCGCTGTGGGCATGGTGGAAATGGCGCTGGATCGTCTGAACGAGAACAAGGTAGTGGAACTGGACGATGAGCGTAAGGCGGCAATGGTGTCCAATCTGCTGGTGGTGCTGTGCGGCAACCGGGATGCCCAGCCCATCGTGAACAGCGGCAGCCTGTACTGATGGCCGAGCCGAAAAAACAGGTGCCCCTGCGCCTGAACGCCAAACTCTACGATGCCCTTGCCGCTTGGGCAGAGGATGACTTCCGCTCGGTGAACGGACAGATCGAATATCTGCTTACCGAGTGCGTGCGTCAGCGCAAAAAGAACGGGAAATATGTCTCCGACCAGTTGGACGTCCCGCCGGAACTGGATCTCCATTAAGACACCCGCGGTAAACGTAAATTATGATATAAGGCCGCTGCACAAAACCGGTGCGGCGGCCTGTTGTTTGTCAGGAAAAGGCGGTGCTTTCCGGCGGGAAAGGGAACAAATAAAGGCCAATTTGATAGTTCAGTTGATCGTACAATGCTCCGGTATTTCGTCGGAAAAAGCGACCAAAGTCGCAAAAAAGTCTTGAAGATATAGAAGAAGATGGACAAATATCTGGGCGAAAACGTTTCTTTTTTGGATTTTTCCAGAAAATAACTTGCCTAAAAGTTTGCGGCGTGCTAAACTAACAGCGGGGAATTGCTTTGCGTAAGCAGACAGGGGGTGAAGCTATGAAAATACTGGTCGTGGATGACGGTCAGCTTGCGATCAATTCGCTGATCCGTATCCTGTGCCGGGTGGCACCGGACTGTGATTATATCAGTGCCATGACGACTGACGATGCCCTGACGTGGATGCGGCAGGGCCCGATGGATGCTGCCTTTTTGAACTTGGAAATGCCGGGGATGAATGGCCTTGCCCTTGCCCGCATGATCCAGAAATTGCAGCCCCGCTGCAATATCATCGTGGTCACCGAGCACCCGGAGTATGCGCTGGAAGCATTGCAGATCTTCGTCAGCGGCTTTCTGCTCAAGCCCGCCAACGAGGCCGATGTGCGCAATGTGCTGGAAAACCTGCGTTACCCGCCGGAGACTGCGCCGGTGGGCATCAAGATCCAGTGTTTCGGCAATTTCGAGATCTTTGTGGGCGGACGTCCGCTCTCCTTCAAGCGCAGTAAGAGCAAGGAGCTGCTGGCCTACCTTGTGGACCGCAACGGTGCCACCTGCACCAACGGCGAGATGCTGGCTATTTTGTGGGAAGATAAGCCCGATACCGCCTCGCTGCACAGCCATCTGCGCAATTTGATCTTTGACCTCAGCCATACGCTGGAGGATGCAGGAGTCAACGGACTGCTGGTACGCGGCCGCAGCACGCTGGCGCTGGATACCAGCAAGGTGGACTGCGACTATTATAACTTCCTACGGGGAGACCGCTCGGCCTTCAACTCCTACCGGGGCGAGTATATGACCCAGTATTCCTGGGCAGAGGTCACCCGCTCGGCGCTGCGCCAACAGGCCGCAGCTACGCCCAAAAGCGGGTCTATCCCAAGCTATTACGTCCCGCCTACGGGCTTTTAAAACTGCATAAAACACCAAAGGCTGTTGCGCGATGATGCGCAGCAGCCTTTTTGAGTTTTATAAGTTTGAAAATGGGGCAAGGGAATGCCCGCAGGCGTGCTGTTATCCTATAATAAATTGCTTAAAACCGCTCCAATTCCAGCAGATATTCCTTGATCTCCAGCCCCTCGGCGTAGCCGGTCAGGCTGCCGTCTGCGCCAATGACCCGGTGGCAAGGCACCACGATGCACAGCGGGTTGCGGTGGCAGGCGCTGCCCACGGCGCGGCTTGCCTTGGGTTTGCCCAGCGCCGCCGCCAGCTGTCCGTAGGTGCGCACCTCCCCGTAGGGGATCTTGCGCAGCTGCGCCCATACCGCCTGCTGAAAGGGCGTGCCTTTTGCCGCCAGCGGCAGGTCGAACTCCCGGCGTACCCCGGCAAAATATTCGTTTAGCTGCTCCTCGGCCTCCTGCAGCAGGGGCGTTTCCACTACCCTGCGGGGGAGTGGTTCCAACTCCGGCGCGCCGTCCGGGCAAAAATGCACCCCGCACAGAGCGTCGTTTTCCTCCTCCAAGCAAATGGCACCAAGGATGCTGTTGATGTACCAGACGTTCAAAACCGGCCTCTTCCTTTCCTGCAAGAATGTGCTATACTGGTACTATCTTAACACAAAAGCTTCCATGAGGAAAGGGGCGTTTCAACTATGGTCAAGGCACTGGAAGATATCATTGCAAAAAGCAGTAGCATCGTCTTTTTCGGCGGCGCGGGCGTTTCTACGGAGAGCGGCATCCCGGATTTCCGCAGCGTGGACGGGCTGTACCACCAAAAATACGACTACCCGCCCGAAACCATCCTCAGCCATACCTTCTGGGAGGAAAACCCGGAGGAGTTTTACCGTTTTTACCGCGATAAGCTGATCGTAAAGGGTGCAAAGCCCAACGCTGCCCATCTGCGGCTGGCAAAACTGGAACAGCAGGGTAAGCTGCGGGCGGTGGTCACCCAGAACATTGACGGGCTGCATCAGGCGGCGGGCAGCAAAACGGTGTACGAGCTGCACGGCAGCACCCTGCGCAACTACTGCACCCACTGCGGTAAGTTTTACGATGTGGATTTTATCGCAAACAGCACCGGTGTGCCCCGCTGTACCGAGTGCGGCGGCATCGTAAAGCCGGACGTGGTGCTTTACGAGGAGGGCTTGGACGAGCAGGTGCTGTCCGGCGCGGTGGATGCCATCCGCCATGCCGATACCCTCATCATCGGCGGTACCAGTCTGGTGGTGTACCCCGCCGCCGGGCTCATCCGGTATTTCCGGGGCGATAATTTGGTGGTCATCAATATGCAGCCCACCGGAGCGGATGCCTCTGCCGACCTGTGCATCGCAAAGCCCATCGGGCAGGTACTGAGCGAGGACGTCTCGCTGGACTGATTTTTGCACTGTAAGGTGCGCTGTTTCGCGCCGGTTTGCGCGTAGTTTTCCGTATGCTGATGGAAAGAACATCAGAACGGAGGAACTGCAAATGGTCCAAGTATGCGACCCGCCGCGTCAGCGGCAGGTGCGGCGGCTTTCCGCCGAAGAATTTTTTACATTGGTGCGCTGCGGCGGGGCGGGGTTTTACCGTCCTTGTTCCGAGGTGCTGCGGATGCTGACCGCAGGTGAGGCGTGGGGCACATCCGGGGCGGCGCTGCTGGTGCTGCCCCTCACCGCCGATACCGCCGCCGCAGCAGCACTGCGCAGCTGGCTGGGACGCAGGCAGCTGGAAGGCGGTTGTCTGCTCACTCCGCCGGTGAGTACCGGCGGGGAACTGCCCGCCCGGCTGGTGGAAATTGCCGCAGCCCGGGCAGACCGACTGCGCCGCAAGGGTACGGCATGGGCAGTGGTGGAGTGCACCGAAACGGCGGCAGCGCTGTTGCCGCTGTATTTCCGGCAGGGCTTCGGACTGCGGGCGCTGCGCCCGCTGGAAAGCCTTGCGCCCTGCTTTTTGCTGCGCACCGGCTGCGCGCCCGTCCGCACTGCGCCGGTGTGGGTGCCGCTGGAGGACAGGGTGCAGCTTGCATTGCTGCTGGCAAAGGGCTATGCTGCACTGGACAGCCGCCCTTACGGCGGCAGTCTTGCACTGGCGCTTTATCCGCTGAAAGAAACGGAATGACGTAAACCAGAGAGGGAATGAGAAATTATGAAGGCAGTGATTCTGGAAAGTTATGTGATGGAAGAAGGGGATTTGGACTGGTCCGGGGTAAAGGCACTGGTGCCGGACACCACCAGCTATGTGCGCACCGACTACGCGGACATTGCGCCCCGCATCGGGGATGCAGAGCTGGTTCTCATCAACAAGTGCCGCATTGACGAGGCAGTATTGGCACAGTGCCCGAACCTCAAGTGGGTGGGCATCATCGCCACCGGCACGGATAATATCGACCTTGATGCCTGCCGCCGCCATGGGGTGGCAGTAGCCAACGTGCCGGGGTATTCTACTTACAGCGTGGCGCAGATGACCTTCAGCCTGCTGCTGGCCATCTGCCAGTGCGCCCAGCGGTACGACCGGGCGGTAAAGGCTGGGTACTGGCAGCTGGGCATCCCGGCAGAGTACGGTCTGCTGCCGCAGGTGGAGCTGCTGGGCAAGACCTTTGGCATCTACGGCTACGGCAGCATCGGCCGCCAGACCGCCCGCATTGCAAAGGCCTTTGGCATGGAGGTGCTGGTGTGCACCCGCACGGTGCGCCCGGAGTACGACGCCGATGGGGTGGAGTTCGTGGACTTTGACACCCTGCTTGCCCGCAGCGATGTGCTCAGCCTGCACTGCCCGGCCACCCCGGAAACCCGCGGGCTGATGAGCCGGGAAGCCCTTGCCAAAATGAAGCCCGGTGCTATTTTGCTGAACACTGCCCGGGGCGCACTGGTGGACGAAGAAGCCGTAGCCGATGCACTGGAAAGCGGCAAGCTTGCCTTTTACGGCGCCGATGCCTTTGCCACCGAGCCGCTGCCGCCCCAAAGCCGTTTGCGCAGTCTGCCGGGCGCGGTGCTCACTCCGCATATCGCGTGGACCACCAAGGAAGCCTTGCAGCGGCTGATGGACATCACCACCGGCAACCTGCGCAGCTTTCTGGCCGGGAAAGGCGAGAATATCGTCAACCCTTGATTTTGACAGGGCACTGTACTATACTCTTCCATGATTTCAGGCTCTCCTGGCAAAGGAACTGCCGTAAAATAACGTATGCACAAGAGCATCCGGCAGCTTTGCCGCTGCTCTGAGGGAGGTAAAAATGAGCTACGCCATCGTATTCAGCAGCAAAACCGGCAACACCGCACTGCTGGCACAGACCCTGCAGGAGCAGCTGCCGCAGGCAGACTGCTGCTATTTCGGCGCACCGGACGCTGCCGCATTGGCAGCAGATACCCTGTATGTGGGCTTTTGGACGGACAAGGGCAAGGCGGACGCCGACACGCTGGATTTTTTGAAGCAGCTGCGCGGCAAGCGGGTGTTTCTGTTTGGCACCGCAGGCTTTGGCGGCAGTGCGCCCTACTTTGAAAAGATCCTTGCCGCCACCCGGAAGGCGCTGGACGGGAGCAATACCGTCATTGGCAGTTTTATGTGTCAGGGCAAAATGCCGGTGTCCGTCCGGCAGCGGTACGAGGCCATGAAGGCAAAGCCTTTACACATCCCCAATCTGGACGCCCTGATCGAAAACTTCGACAAGGCGCTCTCCCACCCGGATGCCGCAGATCTGGAACAGCTGAAACAGGCTGTAAAATAAGTGAAAAAGAGCGACCGCACATGGTTTTGTGCGGCCGCTTTTTCTGTATGGGACAAACGCTAGTCAATGGTGGTTTTGGTGCGTCCGATGCCGATGACGGCGGTGGAGATCTTTTTCCAGCTGTCGCAGCCGCATACGCCGTCCACCCGCAGGCTGGTGCGCTTCTGGTAGCCGCGCAGAGCCTGCTCGGTGCGGGCACCAAAGATGCCGTCGATGCGGCTGCCGGTCTGGTAGCCAAGGGTGGAAAGTGCGTCCTGCAAGATCATGACATAGCAGCCCCGGCTGCCCCGGCGCAGGGTGGGATAACCGGCGGTGGTGCCGCTGCACGCCGGGGTGCCGTAGCGGCGGTCAAAGTGCACCCATGTGGGGGTCTGGCTCAGCGGCTCCACATAGCCCCATGCGCCGGTAGCGCGGGCGGCGTTGTAAATGGCGGTGCGCTGGCGCTGGTCAAGGCTTTGCCCTACGTCAAACGCTACCCCTGCATAGTGCTGGCTGCGGGTGCCGTGACCGCCCTCCCAGATGCGGCGGAAGGCGTACCCCACCGGGATGCCCCTGCCATATTTGCGGCGGGTCAGGTTCCACGCTTCCATAGCGGCAATGGTGGTCCACAGGGTAGGGCTGGCCGATTTTCCCCGGAACTCCCGCAGCCGCAGGGTGGTCAGGGTGCTGTAAGGCATGGGGTCGTTCTCGTTCAGGTTTGCGTAGGTGTACACCTTGTTTTCGTAGGCGTCATAGATCAAAAGGCGTGCCATCCCTCATTCCTCCTTCTCGCAGCCGTAGGGGTCGGTGCACTGGGATTGCAAAGCGTGCCATGTTTCCCGATACACGATGCCGTTTATCGGCTGCAGCCCCGCCTGCTGCTGGACAGCCCGCACGGCGGCAGCGTCTGCTGCGCCAAAGCGGTTGTTGTCGGCCACATAGTCCTCGCCGCAGGAAAGCTGTGCCCGGCGGTTGAGCCAGTACTCCACCTGCCCCACTTCTTGCCCGGCGCTGCCCTCGGCGATGGCGCGTCCCGGGTAGGCAGTGCTGGGCGGGGTGTCCCGGTCGGGGTTCGGGGCATGGGCTGCCAGTTGCAAGCTCAGCGCCTCCACCGCCGTCCATGTGTCGGCATCGGCAATGCCGGTCTGCTCCAGCCCTAATAGCTGCTGGGCGCTGCGGGTGGCGGTGGCAGTCTCGTCGGTATAACGGTCGGCAAGGGGCGGAGCTTCCACGCTGGAAAAATAATAGGCGATGCGCTGCAAAAGCAGATTGTAATACAATA
>OGCQ01001506.1_pt1 | contig 28013 bp, 23 predicted proteins | sample 1570161 | NCBI WGS metagenome assembly OGCQ01 (sample SAMEA4384402, study PRJEB24528) | human gut metagenome
TCAGGAGCTGTGTGAAACTCAAAATTATGCGATTTTTTAGTCTCTGCACCGTTTTTAGCACCGATTGGTGTAAAATTGGTGTAAAGAGGTAAATTTATTCGGTTTAGAAAGTCCCGAAACCCGTATAAACACTGGTTTTTTTCGACTTTTACTTGTCGAGGGGCTTCATTGTGGGGAAAAGCAGCACGTCCCGAATAGAATAATTATCCGTCAAAAGCATAACCAGTCTGTCTACGCCGAAGCCCAGCCCTCCCGTAGGCGGCATTCCATATTCCAAAGCCGTGATAAAGTCTTCGTCCACCTGAGCATTTTCGCCCAAGGCGCGCTTAGCCGCTACCTGTTTTTCAAAGCGCTCTCTCTGATCTATTGGGTCGTTAAGCTCAGAAAAAGCGTTGCCCATCTCACGCGCATAGATAAAATATTCAAACCTCTCGGTAAAAGCCGGCTCATCCTTTTTACGTTTTGCAAGGGGCGAAATCTCCACAGGATAATCATATATTATCGTAGGCTGAATAAGCTTGTCCTCTACAAACTCGTCAAACAGCGCCGAAAGCACGTCCCCCTTCCGCATGCCCTCGTTCACCTCTACACCCAGCTTTAAAGCGCATTCCCGAGCAGCCTTATCGTCAGTCCAGGCATAATAATCGGCTCCTGAATACTTCTTAACCGCTTCAGCCATGGTCATCCTCTTCCATGGGCCGCCCATATTAATTTCCGTGCCCTGATAATTGATTATCTCGCTCCCGCATACGTTTCGTGTAATAGTTATATACATATCCTCTATGAGATTCATCATACCAAAATAATCGGTATATGCCTGATATAACTCGACAGAGGTAAACTCAGGATTATGCTTTACGTCCATACCCTCGTTTCTGAATATTCTGCCCACCTCATAAACCTTCTCAAATCCGCCTACTATAAGACGCTTTAAATACAATTCCGTTTCTATCCTAAGAAACATATCTATGTCCAAGGTATTATGATGAGTAACGAAGGGCCGCGCTGCCGCGCCTATTTCTAAAGTATGCAGAACGGGCGTATCTACCTCAAGAAAACCGCGGGCGTCAAGATAGGAGCGTATTTCCCTTAAAATAGCCGACCGCTTAACAAAGGTATCCTTCACTTCGGGATTAACTATAAGATCCACATACCTCTGCCGATAGCGCATATCGGTATCCTTAAGCCCATGAAACTTCTCAGGCAGCACCTGAAGAGATTTTGACAAAAGCACTATCTTTTCCGCCTTAACCGAAACCTCTCCGGCATTGGTTTTAAAGACCGTCCCGCTGACTCCAAGGATATCCCCTATATCCATCTGCTTAAAGGCCGCGTAAGCCTCCTCGCCCAGAACGTCCCTGCGCACATATATCTGAATTTGCCCCTGACCGTCCCGGATATGCGCAAAGCTGGCCTTGCCCATAATCCTTTTGGAGAGCATCCTGCCCGCAATGCTTACAGGCTCGCCTTCATATTTTTCAAAATCAGCTTTTATTTCTTCAGAATGAGCCTGCTGGTCAAACACCGTCAGCTCATATGGATTTTCACCCTTTTCAATTAACGCTGCCAGCTTTTCGCGGCGCACGCGCAGCACCTCCGTCAATTCCAAAGCATCGCGGTTTTCAGCTTCATTCATTCTTAAGTACCCCTCCAAAATATTGTCTTTTATAGAGACCTAATAAGCCCCGGCCGGACAGCCGGGGCATTATAAGCTCCGCCTATTTAATTATCTATTAGGCAGAATATCCATTATTTTATATTCTATAACCCCATCGGGAGAATTAACCCTAACAGTATCCCCCTTGCGTTTTCCCAGTATAGCGCTGCCCACAGGGCTGATATTGGACATTTTTCCCGCCAGAGGGTCGGCCTCATAAGAACCAATAAGCACAAATTCCAGAGTCTCATTTAATTCGGTATCCAAAAGCACCACCTTAGAACCCATGCTTACTTCATTCCTATTAGTAAGGCTTTCGTCTATAATAACAGCCTGAGCAAGCTGCTCCTGCATGGCGTAAATCTCATTTTCTACCTCGACCTGTTCCCGCTTGGCCTCGTCATATTCGCTGTTTTCCGAAAGGTCTCCGAAATCTCTGGCGGCAGCTATACGCGCCGAAACCTCAATTCGTTTTGTAGTAAGATAATAATCCAGCTTTTCCTTAAGCTTATCATAACCCTCCTGGGTCATAAAATTCTGCTTATCATGTTGTTCGCTCATTCTATACTATACCTCCGCCCTGCATTTAATAGACCTTCTATTCGCTTTATTATATAGGTTTGTACCGCGATTGTCAACTTTTAATACCGCGGCGCATTACAGAATATGCCGGCATAACGAGCGCCAATTTATATTCGCATACCCGCCAAGCATGTTTTTCCCCGACCGGTGCTGGCGCGGCGTTTACACGCCTCGGACGGCGCAGCCGGAGCTTCGCTCGGGCCGGGCCAAGACTCCAGGCCCGGCCGGAACTTTGGCCTGACTCAAGACCTCGGCCTGGCCCGAGCAGCGCCCGAAGCGCATATCCAAAACAAGGCATGCGCCGTTAAAAGCACATATACCCATTTAACCCAGCTTAAAGCCGAGGGCATGAACTCAAAAGCTCACGCCCTCGGCTTTAAGCGCAAAATAAATCAAAGCACCTTAGATAAAAATTCTATACTCCTGGGATTCTGCGGAGAAGAAAAAAACTGTTCGGGCGGCGCGTCCTCAGCAATCTGCCCGCCGTCCATAAACAGCACGCGGGTAGCTACCTCCCTGGCAAAGCCCATTTCATGGGTAACTATAACCATAGTCATCCCCTCCTGAGCCAATTCCTTAATAAGCTCCAGAACCTCCCCCACCATTTCGGGGTCAAGCGCAGACGTCGGCTCGTCAAAAAGCATAACTTCCGGATTCATCGCCAAAGCGCGCACTATTGCAACGCGCTGCTTCTGGCCTCCCGAGAGGGTGGAGGGATAAGCATCCGCTTTGTCCTCTAAGCCTATGCGCTTGAGCAGACGCACGGCGTTTTCCTCAGCGTTTTTTCTAATCTCCCTTTTGGAGAGCAGCGGCTCGTTATCCTTGGATTTGCCCAGCCTGCGCCTCCACAGCTCCCTGCGCCTGTTTTTAAGCGCTATGCTTACAGGCGCCAGAGTAATGTTGCGCAGGATAGTATAATTATTGAACAGGTTGAAATGCTGGAACACCATACCCATTTTCTGCCTGTGCACATTGATGTCCACACTCAAATCAGCAATATTTACTCCGTCAAATATAATTTTGCCCCTCGACGGATCCTCCATGCAGTTAAGGCAGCGCAAAAAAGTGGATTTTCCGCTTCCCGACGGCCCTATTATAGCTATTTTCTCTCCCTTATCTATATGAAGATTGATATCCTTAAGCACCGGCAGCCTGCCGAAGCTTTTATAAAGTCCAATTACATCAATCACTCCTGGCCAGCCGCCTTTCCATTAATTTTATCAAAAGGGTTATAATCAGCACGATTATGAGATATACCGCCGCTAACGTAAGATACGGAATAATATACTCATAGTTGGCGTCCGCGATATCCCTGAAGGCCTTGGTAAGGTCGGTAACCGCTATAAAGCTGGCTACCGAGGTTTCCTTTACCAAAACTATAAATTCATTGCCCAATGTAGGCAATATATTTTTTATCGCCTGAGGGATAACTATCTTAAGCATGCTGGACGAATAGCTTAAGCCTACTGCGCGCCCAGCCTCCAGCTGGCCCCTGTCTACCGAATTAATACCCGAGCGCATTATTTCGGATACATAAGCGCCGCTGTTCAAGCCGAATATAATTATCGCAACCCCCAAAGGCCGCGCGGCAATTCCCAGCGCAGGCATAAGCACAAAATAACCTATAAGCAGCTGCACCACCATAGGCGTGCCTCTGAAAACAGCTATGTATACGCCCGCTATCCCCGAACAAATTCTGGGGAAAACATGATACTTAGGCACAACCTTGGCTATAGCCAGCAGCGTGCCTATGACTATGCCTATCAGCAGCCCGAAAACCGCTATTTCCGCCGTAGCCAGCAATCCGTCCAGCACCTTTTTATAGCCGTTATAGGTGAACATCTGGTCGTAAAATACCGACCACATGCTAGAAAAATCCATATTATACTACGCTCCGTTCAATTACTTGGACTTGAGTATATTCTCTACGTCCTCCGCGGTCTTGCACTCGTCAAAGGTAGCGTCATCCTTCATAACCAGCACCATCTGGGAAGCCTCGTAATAGGATTCAGAGAAATTAACAGACTGCTTGCGGGTATCGCTCACGGTAAGGCCGGCCATAGCAATGTCTACGCCGTTCTTGCCAACGCTGGTAACCACCGATTCAAAATCCATGTTCTGGATAACCAGCTCCATGCCAAGATATTCAGCCAAAGCCGCCGCAATTTCCATATCTATCCCGGCGTATTTATCGCCCAGCATATATTCAAAGGGCGCAAATGCAGCGTTAGTGGCCACGACGAGCTGTTCGTCCGCGCGATTGTTATCCAGCTCTGCGCTTTCAATGCCGGTAATTTCGCCCTCGTCGTTAAAATATTTATTCATTATGCTTTCTATGGTGCCGTCCGCCATAGCTGCGGTTATAAATTCATTAACCTTTGCCAGCAGCTCATCATTATTCTTGTCCACGCCAAAAGCGTATTCCTCATTGGTAAGCTTGATATTTATAAGCTTTATGCCGTCGTTAGCCTTAACCAGCGCTACGGCAGGGCCTTCGTCCACAACTACCGCGTTTAAGTTGCCGTTAAGCATATCCTGTACGGCAAGGCCGGCGTTATTGAATTTATGCAAATCAATATTTTCATAGCCCGCAAAGCCCAAATCTTCGCTTCCCTCGATGTAGAACTGCCCCGTAGTGCCGCTCTGCACGCCTACGCTGTACCCGCTTTGAGAGCAGCCGGCAAACATGCAGGCGCTAATAGCCAGACAAAGAATTACCATTAAAATCTTTTTCATAGTTGTTCCTCTCCTTTGACATATAAAAATTAACTTAAGTATATCCACCCGGCCCCAAATTGTCAAGGCAAGCGGCCGGATTTTTTTCATATTTTCGTATTTTTATGCATCTTTTCAGAATAAATAAAAGCGCCGGCGCAGCGCCGAGGAACTGTCCGTCAACTTTTCGCGCTAAAAAAACTGCGCGCAAATATAAAAATGGCATAAAACCATCCGATTTGGGAAACAATTTTATAAACGGAATAAAGCCGGGAAACTTTTAGCCCGCGTACCCTCAGTTTACAAGCAAGACGGTCAGAAGGCATAAAATTTGCGTCCTGCTGCGCTGCTTTGATTCCAAGTACGCTTGGGTACGTTTCTCCCTCAAACGCGCTTGACCCGGCGCAAATTTTATGCCTTCTGACTCTGGAGAGCTCAAAGAAAAAGAATTTCTTAATTTTCAAGGCGGACCAAGAAAGCGTTACTTATGAGCACGCCGATTGAGTATAACGCTGAAAATGAAGAAATTATCCCGTTTTGAGGCGCGTAGTTCTTTCTAAACTGAGGGTAAATCCGCAAAAAATACCGGTTCTCTTTTAGAACTGGAGAAGGAGACTTTTATGCCTTGGGGTATTTCAATTATTGCAGCCATGGCGGTTCTGCTGCTTTTCGGCGTAGGCGAAAAAACCGCTAAACGGCTCTCGTTAAATAAAACTCTGGCCATACTGCTGCTGCTTGTTACTGCCGCGGGACTTCTCATTCCCGATATACGCATAGGCAGCGCGCTCACAATAAATTTAGGAGGCTTCCTCTTCCCGCTAATAGCGGCGGTTTATATTTTTTCCAAAGCCTCTCCGGGACGCATAGGCCACGGCCTTATCTGCGCCCTTGCCGTAACGCTGGTTATGCTTGCGGCGTCATATTTCATTTCACCCGTTCCTGAAGGAATTATCGCCGAGCCCGGCCTGCTTTACGGAGTTATAGCTGGAATAACCGCCTTCATAGCAGGCTTTAACAGCGTCAGCGCCCTTGGCGGGCTGCTCTCGGGGCTGGTGCTGTGGGATGTAAGCACCAGCCTGCTTTACAGATATTATTACGGCCTTAACGTACCGGTAGAATTGGGAATGTATTCTTTTGGGGATACCTTGGCCCTGGCCTTTATCATCTGCGCCTTTCTCGCTTCTCTTACAGCCGAACGCGAAAGCCGCAAGGCCAGCCAGAATAACCGTATGAAGCTGTATAAAAAATACACCCTGTTTGAAATAGGAGATATAGAGCCGGAATCCCAACAGGATACCAATCCGAAGGATTCCGCCTCTTTAACAGATGAAGAAGATAATACTTAGCCTGACCATGCTTCTCCTGCTCGCCGCGCCCTGCTCCCTTTCGCAGACGGTAAACGAAGACGGACTAATCCTTTCGGACGCTTCAGACCTCAAGGCCGGAGACCGGATAATACTGCCAGACGGAGCAATGTACGCAATGGTGCAAAAGGATGAGCTGACAGCCAGACTAGACGAAATTCTGCCCGAAATCTCCCTTGGAGAAATTCCCAAAAAGCTATATCGCTATAAGCGCATAGGCGTTTACGGAACAGACCTGGATACAAAGGACATCCGGGACGCGCTGGCACAATATGGATGCGTCTCTTTAAGCCGCGAAGAGGGATTAACCTCCGAGCAGAAAGCTCAAAAGCTCTCATATTCAGGAGCTTCTCTCCTTATGGAGGTAAAAAGCGTGCCCGGCAGCGAAATAAGGCTCAGAGCCCTGCGAACAGTAAGCCAAAGGGAAGCCGTGCTTTTAGGGCGTCTGGCTATGTCAAAGGGAAGTATAGACTGCCTTATCATACAAAATCCTCCGGCGGGCCAAACTGTGCTCCAGCCCCGCTTAATTCTGGAGATAGGCCAGGACGCTGAAAAAAGCCAAGCGCTCAAGGCCGCCGGAGATATAGGACAAGCCCTCTTCGGCCAGGTTATGCAGCCCGACGGCAGCGCGCAGGCCGGCATCTATATAGCCCCGGTTTGTCTCGGACTGATATTTATCTGCTTTATATGGTCCTTTTTTCGGCCCTGAAACCGACATTCCTAAACCGGCGCAAAAATTGAGCGCGCCCGCTTCGGCTCAGGGACGCTTTAATCATAAAAAGGCATTTGGGCGTAAAGCCCTAATGCCTTTTATTCCTTTTGTAAAAATCTACCGCCGCAGAGAAATAAGCCTGTCCGCTTTATCGGCCTGAAAGGCAAAAATAGCGGAGAATCCGCGCTAACAGCAGCAAGGCCCTTATTAGCTATTCATGAGGCCCAATTTGCTCTGATTGCATTGTCTATCCACAATATTTAAAATTTTAGTTAAAAAAGCTTAGGCTTTATTGACATTTATCAGATAATAATTCATAATAAGCATAGGTATATTTCAGTCGTGGGCAGCGCTTAAACATTTGAATGGGGAGGATAATATGACCGGCCATATAATTACCGAGGTTTTAGAAGGCTCTATTGCCGAAGAATTGGGTTTGCGGCCAGGCGACCGCCTTTTGGCCCTGAATGACGAGCCGGTTATAGATTTAATAGACTATAAATACTTTACCTCTCTTAATAAATACAGCGTTACCATCCAGCAGGAGGACGGAGAAGCTGTCATTTACGACATAGAGCAGGATGAAGATGAATTTTTGGGACTCTGCTTTAAGGACGACCTTATTAAAGTTAAACGCTGCCAGAATAAATGCGTATTCTGCTTTGTGGACCAGCTCCCCCCCAATTTAAGAAGCACCCTTTACGTAAAGGATGACGATTGGCGCCTCTCCTTTATAATGGGCAATTATATAACTCTTACCAACCTGACCGAAAGGGACATACAGCGCATAATAAGCCGAAGGGTCAGCCCTTTATATATTTCTGTGCATACTACCGACCCGGAGCTGCGCCGCAAAATGCTTAATAACCCCAAGGCGGGAGAGTTAATGCCCGTTTTGGAACGCTTTGCCCGGAACGGCATAGATTTTCATGCGCAGATAGTGCTTTGCCCCGGGCTTAACGACGGCTTTCAGCTCAGAAAAACCTTTGAGGATTTACTGGTATTATATCCTCATTGCCTGAGCCTGGCAGTTGTGCCCGTCGGGCTGACATACCACCGCCGCGGACTTTATAAGCTGCGGAGGGTCAGCGAACAGGACGCCTGTCATATAATAGACGTTGTGGAGCGCTGGCAGGAAAAATGCCTGGAAATGAAGGGCACCCGTTTTATATTCGCAGCAGACGAAATGTATTTGACTGCTAACCGGGAATTGCCCCCATATGAAGCTTACGAAGGCTTTTGTCAGCTTGAAAACGGGGTGGGCATGCTGGCCAAATTCGAGCGCGAGCTGCTTGAAATACTGCCGGCTCTGCCCCCGTGGATAGTAGATAGGAAGGTCTCCATTGCCTGCGGCGTATCCGTCGCGCCGTTCATAAACAGGCTGTGCGGCATGTTAAAGGAAAAATATGCCAATCTGGACATATATATTTATCCAATACACAACCATTTTTTTGGTGAAAGCGTTACCGTTACCGGGCTTATAACCGGACGGGATATAGCGGTGCAGCTTGACGGACAGCCCTTAGGCGACGAGCTGCTGATATCCAGAAGCATGCTTAGGGAAAAGGACCAGGAGCAGCACTTTTTAGACGACCTTACGGTACTGGACGTCTCAAATTGGATTAACCATAAAATCACCCCGACCGATAACGACGGCGCCGCCTTTGCGCTGGCAGTACTGGGTCTGGACGCGGACAGCATATAAAACCGGCTCAAAACAATAAATAAGCCGTAACATTAAATAAAATTACGGCGGAAAGCAGAGATTGAATGAACGGACTTGTAGCGGTAGTGGGCCGCCCCAACGTGGGTAAATCCACATTTTTCAACAGAATGGCCGGACGCCGGCTCTCCATAGTGGAAGATACCCCCGGCGTAACCCGGGACAGGCTTTATGCCGATGTGGAATGGCTCAGCACTACCTTTACCCTTATAGACACAGGCGGCATAGAATTGGACAGCGACGACGAATTCTTCAGCCATATGCGGCGGCAGGCCGAACTGGCCGTGGATACAGCCGACGTTATATTGTTTTTTACCGACGCGCGCGAGGGGCTTACAACGGACGACCGGGAAGTGGCTCAATATCTTCGCAGACGGCACAATAATATAATATTGGTAGTAAATAAAGTAGACAGCCCCAAGCAGCGGGACGCTCTTTATGACTTTTACGAGCTGGGCCTGGGCGAGCCTGCGGCCATAAGCGCCGAGCAGGGTCTGGGTTTGGGCGATTTGCTGGACGAAATAACCGCGCGCCTGCCCAAGGGAGAGCCTCAAACAGACGGCGGAATTTCCATTGCGGTAGTAGGCAAGCCCAATGCCGGCAAAAGCTCCCTTGTAAATAAGCTGCTAAATCAGGAGCGCAGCATTGTAAGCGATGTCCCCGGCACCACCAGGGATGCGCTGGACACTAAATTTGAATATGAAGGACGGCCGCTGACTATAATAGATACGGCCGGCATACGGCGCAAGCGCAGCATAGAGGACGGCAGCATAGAGCGCTACAGCGTTCTGCGTTCCTTAGGGGCAATAAGACGGTGCGACGTGGCCCTTATCCTGATAGACGCTTCGGCCGGCCTTACCGAACAGGACGTTAAAATTGCCGGCTACGTTCATGAACAGGGCAAAGCGTCGGTAGTGCTGGTCAACAAATGGGATTTAATTGAAAAGGACGCTAAAACCAGCGAGAAATTTAAAAAACAGCTTTACACCGATTTGGCCTTTATGGATTATGTAGACGTGCAGTTTATTTCGGCTAAAACCGGTCAAAGACTGCAGCGCATACTGCCCGCCGTGTTTGAAGCGCACGCACAGTCAATGCGAAGAATCCAAACAGGCGTATTAAACGACGTGCTTAACGACGCCGTAGCAGTCAACCAGCCCCCCGCTTCAGGCGGCCGCCGCCTCAAAATATTCTACTGCACGCAGGTAGCCTGCGCGCCTCCCACCTTTATAATTTTCGTAAACCAAACCCAGCTTATGCATTTCTCCTACGAGAGATATTTGGAAAACTGTTTCCGTAAAGCTTTCGGCTTTAAAGGAACCCCAATAAAAATAATACTGCGCGAGCGAGACGGAGAGGAGTAGGTTTTTATGTTTTTCAAGATAATATTAACAATTATAATCGGATATCTTCTGGGCTGTATCTCAGCCGCCTATCTTATAGGCAAGAAATTCGGCCATATTGACATCCGCCAGTACGGAAGCGGCAATGCCGGCGCCACCAATATGCTGCGCACTATGGGCATAAAATACGCCGCGCCCACTCTTATTCTGGATATGCTTAAAGCCGCGGCGGCAGCGCTGCTGGGCTGGCTGATAATGGGAAGCCGCTGGGGTATAGCCATAGGCGGATATGCCGCGGTTCTGGGGCACACCTTCCCCTTTTATATGGATTTTAAAGGCGGCAAGGGAGTGGCGGCAATATGCGGAGTACTTATGGTGCTTAATCCTTTGCTGGGCATAATCCTTTTAGTGCTGGGCATCCTGGCTAACCTTATTGTTAAAATATATTCTCTCGTATCCATAATAGGCATATTTGTGGCCGCAATATGTTATACCATATTTGCCAACGGCGACGCGCCCACAATAGTTTTCGCCTGGGTGGCCTTTATACAGATAGTCATATCTCATCTTCCAAATATAAAGCGTCTGCTTTCAGGTACCGAAAGCAAGATGACCACTCTTGACGGCTCCCGTACCAGGCGGCGTCAGCTAAGATAAAAGCTGTAAAACAGAATCTCGCAGTTTTTTAAAGCTGTAAACGGAAAGCTAAAGGCCGCTTTCCGTTTTTTATTTTTATAGCTTAATTTGAGTTTTTTCATTTCCAAATTAAATCCGCATTAATTTTCCTCGAGCAATAACCCCATATTTACATAAAAGAACGCTTCTCAAATAAAAAAAGTTAAAAATATTCATAAATAGCTATTGAAATCAGCAGTTCGTTTTGCTATAATCAGACTATACTCAGTTTACAAAGACCTATACGCCTCTTAACGGGATACATTTTTCATCTTCTGCGTTATCCTAAATCGGCGTACTCCAAGGTAACGCATCTTTCATCCGCTTTGAAAATGAAAAAAGCTTCTCCATTTGAGGCCGTCGAGCCAGAACACATGAATTATTTGCCCCGTAAAGCGCGCTTAAACTACATGTACCGAGCATATATGGAGCAAAAGCAGCGCGGCCGGACGGCAAATCAACGAATTCTGACCATATGGTTCCTTTTAAACTGAAAATAACAACACAATTTAAAAAAGGGAGTGATTGTATGAAAAAAATGCTCACAGTACTGCTGGCGCTTGTTCTGGTGATAGGCATGACGGCAATTGGAACAGCGGCGCCGACCGACGAAGGATTGCTTATCTACTACAGCTTTGACGATGAATCAGAAACAATCGCAAACGGAGGCACGGCTGAAGCAGACGGAACAGCCGCCAACATTACATACGCCGACGGCGCAGTCGGAAAAGCGGCGGTCTTTAACGGTATGGATTCCAGTATTGAATTCAACCTGGCCGAAGGAATGCCCAGCTTTACATTATCCATCTGGATTAACGTAGAAGAAATACCCACAGACGACGAGATTCCCTACGCCATAGTCTGCTCTTCAGCCTGGGATAATTCAGCCGTACATACGCACATCACCGACGGAATACTGCGCGGCTCCATGGCGTCCTGGAAAAACGCAGACTATTTAGAAGAAAAATATACCCATACGCGCGAGGACGCGCTTGATTGGAGCGATACCCCCAGCTTAGCGGGCAAATGGTTCCACATGGCTCTTACCATGGACGGAGAAACTAAAACGCGCCGCCTGTATATCAACAGCACGCTGGTAGGCGAGGACGTCGCTGATTCTGTAGACGCCAATCTGTTCAAGGGCAATATTGAAATTGGTTCCTATAAAGCTGACCCGCAGCGCTACTTTAACGGCATGCTGGACGAATTCCGCCTGTATGACCGCGCCCTTACTCAGGAAGAGGTAAAAGAGCTGACTAATCAGGTTGCGGACGTGGACGTTATTCCCGAGCCCACTCCCGCCCCTAAGCCTACGGCAACCCCTACTCCTTCCGAAAAGCCCACTTCGGCCGTAACCGCGCCTAATAACACCGTTAAAGCCACAAATACTGCAAACGCGGCCAATACTGACGCCAATACCGTTCCTCCTACCGAGGAAACCTCCGACTCCTTAACCTGGCTGTGGATTGTTTTGGCGGTTGTAGTTGTGGCTGTAGTCATCATAATTATTGCTTCAGCTAAAAAGAAAAAGAAATAATACCTTAAAATAAATCCAAAAATCCTTAAGCGGCAAAGCCTGCGCTCTTTTGAAAGTTCGGAACTGTTTTCCCTCCTTCAAAGAGCCTGCCGGCTTTGCCGCTTATTATTTTACTAATCCCGCCGTAAAGCGTCCGCTCCAAGCATTCATTTCCCCTGCAAAGCCTTGTAAATGCAGGCAGGAGTTTAACTTATAAGCCCCTCTCTGGCTGTTCTTTTACGAATCAAAACATAAAACAGCATGCTTAGAAGCGCAACTATTGCCTCTGTAGCGGGAAAAGCGCACCATACTCCCGTAATGCCGGCAACGCCTGAGAACAGATATGCCGCGGGTATTATAATAATAAAACCGCGCAGCAGAGAAATTATGTGCGCAGGCCGCGCGTGCTCTGACGCGGCAAAATACATGGAAATAACAACATTAAAACCCACAAACGGACAGGCGATAAAATAAAGCTTAAGTCCCTGAATGGCCAGTCCCATTAAAAGCTCGTTTCCCTCGCTGTTAAAAATGCCGGCAATTCCTGAAGCGCCAAAAAACACCCCGGCATACACGACGGCCGATACAGCCAGCATAAATATCAGCGCATACTTAAGCACCCTTCTTGAGCCATGAAAATCCCCTGTGCCGCAGCCCCTGCTTATAAGCGGCTGAATACCCTGCGCTATCCCGGTATAAATTGCGATAACCACCAGAGATAAATTGGCTATAACCCCATATGCCGCAACCCCCGTATTCCCCTCCAGGCCAAGCATTATGGAATTAAACACTATCATGACAATGCCCGAAGACCATTCGGTAATCAGCGACGGCAGCCCGCCGGACAATACGGCAAGGATAAAACGCGCTTCGGGCCGAATTTTTTTAAGCATAAAGCCGTTCTTTCTTTTAATAAAATGAACTGAAAGAATAATTAGGCTGATAACCGGAGCCAGGCCCGTTGCAAAAACCGCTCCGAAAATCCCCATGCCGCAGGGAAAAATAAACAGCCAGTCCAATACTATATTAGAGAGGCTGCCCGCTATCATGGCGGTCATGGCGAGCTGAGGCGAACCGTCATTCCGAACAAAGCATAGTATTAAATTATTCATAAGAAAAGCCGGAGCAAAAATAAGTATAACCTTTAAATAGGTTTCGGTCATATCATAAACCGCAGCGTCCGCCCCCAAAAGGGATGTAATCTGCTCTGAAAAAAACACGCCTATAACAACAAACAGCAAGGACAGCGCCGCGCAGACATAAAACGCGTTGGCAAACGCGCGGCAGGCCCCGGCGTCGTCCCCCCTGCCCTTCTGCACAGCATATTTCGCGCCGCCTCCTATTCCCACCATAAGCCCGCTGCCATGAATAAAGCTGTAAACGGGTATAGCCAGATTAAGCGCGGCCAGGCCGTTTGCGCCCAGCCCTTTTGAAACAAAAAATGTATCTGCCAGAATATAGCAGGATAAACCCAGCATACCCAGCACATTCAGAGAAGTATACCTGGCAAATTCTCTAAAAACAGATTTAAGCATAGATAGCCTCCACAAAAACAGCCCGCTTTAAATCATGGCCGCCGCCTAATTTTTTACGCCCCGGCGGGCGGAATTTCAAAGATTTGTTCAATTATTCAGTTCTCCTGAGCCAGCGCCTTGCCCACCTTGCCGGTTTTATGCTCTATGGTCATCTCCAGCATGCATAAATTGTCCCAGGCTTTATTGATAACCTCGCTCATATTCAGCGCGCTGTCGTCGGGAGCATATTTCCTGCCCAAAGCTTCAATGGCCTTTTTCTTTTTACCTTCCTCCTCTATTATGCTTACAGTTCCAAATACAATAACGCTTTTATAATGCGTAGTATACTCCTTAGGGGCTATATCGTCCCTGACAATCACGCAAAAGGATGCGCGCGGGCTGCGTTTTACAGCATCCAGCTTATGCCCGCTTTTGGCGCAGTGAAAATACAGCTTACCCTCATGATACGCATAGCTCAAAGGCACGGCATATGGATATCCCTCGTCCCCCAAAAGCGCCAGCACGCCCGAGCTGCCGCTTTGAAGCGCCTCCTCGCATTCCTCCGGCGGCATTTCCTGGCCGCGTCTCCTCATTGGCCTGAACATCAGCTTTCTCTCCTATCGTTAAAAAGTACTTAATAAAAAATAAAGCATTGACTTTCGCATCTTCTAACGGCCTACTGATACGAAACCAACGCTTACGCCTGCCCGGCGGCAGGCATCCTTATAATATGTGTGATTTTAATATACCGGCCGTAAATTGTCAAATATATTTTTGCAAATTACTACCCATTTTAAAACGGCGCGCATAATATAAACTATCAGTCCGGCATGCGCGCCAAGCGCACGCTCAGCAAACGGAGGAAATAATGCCCAGAGTATATTTAAGTCCTTCCACTCAGGAATACAATCCATATATCGCAGGAGGCACGGAAGAATATTATATGAACCTTATAGCCGACGCAGTTGAGCCGTATTTAACTGCAAGCGGAATTGAATACTCAAGAAACACCCCTTCCATGACCGCAGGCTCATCCATAAGAGAAGGCAACCGCGGCAACTACGATTTATACGTTGCAATGCATTCCAATGCGGCTCCCCCATCCCTTTCGGGACAGCTTTCGGGCACAGACGTATATTATTCGCGCGGAAGCGCCCGCGGCCGCAAAGCGGCGGAAATTTTCGCCGACAACCTCAAGGATATCTATCCTCAGCCGCAAAAAGTGCAGGCACGGCCCACAGCCACCATAAATGAAGTAACCAAAACCATAGCCCCGGCCGTACTTATAGAATACGCCTATCACGACAACCCGCAGGACGCGGAATGGATAATAAATAATATAGACGCTATCGCGCGAAGCACCGCCCTTTCCATAGCGCAGTACTTCGGACTTCCCCTTATAGAGCCTCAGCAGGCCAATAAAGGACGCGTAAAAATAAACAGCGGATATCTAAATATCCGCAGCGCTCCCTCCGTCAACGCTCCTATTATCGGCCGGGCATATAACGGAGATTCCATATATGTTTTAGGCCAAAGCGGAAATTGGTATTCTGTCAATTATAACGGCCTGGAGGGCTATGCCAGCTCATCTTATATATCTCTGCCTTAAAACCATTCGGCAATATCCCCAAAAGCCCTAACGCGCCAGCCCGATATTATTCATATGAAATTTAAAAACAGCCGCTTTGTTTGCCCGGCGCGTATAAGAGAATAGCAAAGTACAATGCGTTTTTGCTTTCAATGCCCGCCGCGTCCGCTTTGCTGCGCGGTCCTTAAAATACGCCCGGTATGTATTCCATCACGCGCCGCGCGGCTGTCAACGGGCTCTTAAGCAAAAATCTCCGACCGCAGAGAAAAAGGAATTTTCCGGTTTTGCAAGGCGGCAGGACGCAGGAATACCGGGCGTATTTTAAGGACGACAACGCAGCAAAACCGAACAATGCGCCCTCTCGGCGGCGCATTGTACTCTAATTGTATTGTCTATCCTAAAAAACGCACGGAAACCGGCATTGCAGAGCAGAAATGAGAGTACGGCTTTGAAAGGCTCGTACTCTTTTTCTATATGAGCCGTACCCGCTGCCATGAGACTGGATGCGAAAAATGAACAGCTCAATCCTTGATGCCTTTATTTAAAAGTTAAAAAAATCGAGACGCTTAGACAATACAATCAGATTGAATTCTTCAGCTTTTGCACTTTCCGCACCAACGGCAACCGTTGCAGGTGTTTCTTCGTTTACACGAAGCGCATCTTTTTTGCAGCGGAATATCCTCATTTACAGGCGGGTACTGCAAACCCGACCGCAATGCCTGAACCCGCTGATACGCTTTGCAGATATGGTATTGTTTACTGTCTTTTATAAAAACATCCCCTGTCCCATAGAAAGAAAAGGGAATGTTATATTTTTTGCATTGGTCATACAACAGCTTCACCCATTCGTAATGCAATGGTCTTGCGCCTTCATAATTCTCTCCATCAGCTAAAACAGATTCAATTTGACCTGCGGCAAGGTATGAATCTAAATCTACTTTCCCAATAAACGGCGCGACCATAACTCCCTTATGCTTGGCAGGAACATTAAACAAAATGGGGATTCGCTCGTCCGCCCGTTTTTGATTTTCAGCAGTTACATTCAAAGATACGTTTTCCCAGCCGTCCTGCCAGTCCGGAGGCAGACACGCTTCTATGCGCTGCGCCCGTTTTGTCAGAATCCAAAAATGGACGTCCGAACGGATACGTATCATATCCCACACATCTTTCCGCCACTCGTCCGCTTCCTCCAGAAAAAAGTCGCTGGTCAAACAAATACGGATATTCTCGCCGCTTTTTATTTTGAAATTCCCCTGCCTGTCTTTTTTCAGAGGAAGATTAAAATTTGTTTTGACTTTATAAATTATACCGCCGTCTCTTTCCCGTTCCTTATCCTGATAAAACATGTAGCAGTTTTCGCAGCCCTCGCTGTATCTACGGCAGCCATGCCACGGATTCCAAATATCCTTCAAAAAAGTTCGCCTCGCTTTTTCCTCTTTTCCTATACAGCCGGGGCCTTGGAAGCTAATGCGGCTGATTGCCGCTCATGCTAAATTTGTTATCCCAGCGGCCCGTAATGCAGCCGTTTACCTGCGTCTTAGCAAACCGCTTGCAGGCAATAGTGCCTTTCAACCTGCCGCTTGCCCGCATTTAACCCGCAGCTCCGCCTCCTTTAAGCAGCGCTTCACGCTTTTTCAGCCGTTTATTAAAGGTAGCGAAGAAGTAAGCCACCGTACAGCATACTGCCAGAACATCAGCCACAGGCTCGGCCGCAAATACTGCGTAGACCTTATTCTCTGTAAACAGCGCCGGAAGAATATAAATAAAGGGTATAAGCAGAATTATTTTGCGCAGTATAGCCAAAAACAGCGAACAGCCCGCCTGCTCCAAGGCTATAAAAGTCTGCTGGCATGCCCTCTGCGCGCCCATAACAAAACCGGCCGCCAGATATATTCTGGACGCTTCGGCCGCCAGGCTTTTTAGGCTTCCGTCTTTGCAGAACAGGCCCACCAGCAGCTCGGGAAAAAGCATGTTAAGCAGCCAGAATATAAGTGAATACGCCATGCTTGTAATAAACAGCAGATAAAAGGATTTTTTTACTCTATCCATTTTCCCGCAGCCGTAATTATAGCTTGTTATAGGCTGAGCACCCTGAGACAGCCCCGCAAGCGGCAAAGACAGCAGCTGCATAATGCTCACTAATATAGTCATAGCCCCTACTGCGTCGTCCCCTCCGTATTTCTGCAAAGAAGAATTGAAACAAATGCTTATCAGGCTTTCGGTCGCATTCATAACAAACGGAGAAACCCCCAGCGCCAGAACAGGCCACAGCACCTTAAAATTAATCCTTAAATATTTCTTTTTCAATCGAAGAGTCGTTTTTTTTCCGCTCAAAAAAAGCAGCGCCCAAACAGCTGAAACCGCCTGAGAAATAACCGTCGCCACGGCGGCTCCCGCCACGCCCCAGTTAAAAAGATAAATAAATATCGGATCCAGAACTATATTCACTACTGCGCCTATCAGAACGGTAAGCATGCCCGTGCGCGCAAATCCTTGAGCCGAAATAAAGGAATTCATGCCCAAGGCAGAGAGTACAAACACATTCCCGCACACATAAATATTCATATATACAAGCGCATAATCTATAGTATCCGAACTGGCGCCGAAAAGATAGAGCAGCGGCTCGCCCAGCGCCAGAAAAAGCGCCGTAAGAGCAACGGCCAGCGCCAGCAGGGCAGCCATACAGTTGCCCATAATCCGCTCAGCCTCGTCAGCATTCCCTTCGCCCAGCTTTATGGACGCCCGCGGCGCGCCGCCCATGCCTATAAGCGCAGCAAACGCTGAAATAAACATAAGCACCGGAAAAGTAACCCCAACTCCTGTAAGCGCGGCGTTTCCTATGCCGTCCATATTGCCTATGTAAATACGGTCCACTATATTATAAAGCATATTTACGAGCTGAGCGGTAACTGCGGGTATGGAAAGCTTTATAAGCAGCTTTCCAACCCCCTGAGTGCCCAGACGGTTAGTCTGTTCCAAAGCGCATCTCCCCTAAAAATATAATTGCCGTGCATAATGCTTTTGCCTGGAATTAAAAGACGTATTCCCGAATCAAATAGCTTTTTTAAAAAGCGCCCGCAGCTGAAACGCGCTCTTAGAATATAAGACGGATAATCAGCGCAAACGGCGAAAAAATCAATCCGCCAGCGGCGCACAGCAGTCCGCTTATTTTCGTTTAACCACGCCAGAAAGGCAATAAACGCACGTATTATGAATTATTGTATCACAAATATCATTATAAGCCAATCATGGAATCAGCTCACAAGGCATAGTAAAAAACAGAGGCGCATTATCCCTTGCATGTTAACGCCGCTTTATAATTATATATTGACTTTTGCTCTTCATTAAAATATAATTATTAAGATTTTATGGAGGCCGGAATTATGAAGGATTTAACTCTTAAAACGGCAGACGAAATTAGCCATGAGGCCTTTGCGGCCATGGTAAATTCATATATGCGGAACGGCACCCCTTTTCTGGGTATGACTTCACCTGCCGACTATGAAGCGTTTCTGCGTATGTGCCGTGCTCATGAAAGCGGAAAGCGTCTGCCGCGCGGCAGCGTACCATATACCAGATATTTTTTGTGCGATACGGACGGAACCATATATGCGCAGGGGGACGTAAGGCATTATCCCTCTGAAAGCCTCACCCGGTTCGAGGGCTATTTAGGCTATGGAACCGTCCCCGATTACCGTGGAATGGGCTTTGGCACGCAAATATGCCGTCTGCTGCTGGAAAAAGCAAAGCAATGGGGATACAATGAAGTAATTATAACCTGCAATATAGAAAACCAGGCCAGCGCGCGGATTATTGAAAAAAACGGCGGAAAGCTTATAGAAATATGCTACTGGGAACAGCAGCGTTCATTTATGAAAAGATACTGCTGTCAACTTGTATAATATTTTTGTGCAGAATTTTTTAATAAACCTACTGTTCAAATTATTTTATTTATAGTATAATTATTGTGTTATATTACATTAAAGGCGGGAAAGATTATGCCAGGAATTTTTACTCACTACATATCAGGCGAGAAAGTTTTGGAGAAAATAACTGATAAAGATACCCTCGAAATGATAAATAAGGATAGACGCATATTTGATTTTGGGCTGCAGGGCCCTGATTTTTTCAAATACTACGGCGTTCCTTTTAAAGCAGACGACGGCATCAACAGGCTTTACATGATGCTTCATGAACGCACTATAGGCGAATGGTTTTCCACCATATACCGTTATATAAAAGCGCAGGCGCCTGAAGACGCAGCTATACTTAAGCCTTACTTTTTAGGCTATTACGTCCATTACATGGTGGACTGCGCGCTTAATCCTTATATCTCCTACCGTGTAGGCTTCGCCACTCCCAACGCCGATTTGACAGAACGCTTCAACGTATACCGCAACAGATTCGTTACTGCCATGGATGAGCTTATCCTTAAGCGTTATAAAAATAAAACGCCGCAGGAAATGGATATAGACAAAATCTTCTGGGTGGAATATAAGGAGCTGCTTGAGATTACCCGCATGTATCCATTGCACCTTAAGCGCATTTTGGGCCGCGAGGTATCCAGAGAGCAGGTAATAAAAGCGGCGCAGGATATGAACCGCATGTCTAAAAAGCGCATAAAGCCCGGCTTTATGAGTATATCCGTTCCCATATATGAATTTTTCAACCGGGAGGTTTACAAGGGCACCTATTCTTCTACCAGATACGGAAAAATGGACCCGTCCATTGATTATTTAAACGAGCAGCATACTCAGTGGGTACTGCCCTGGGATAACCGCAAGGCCTCAGAAGAAGACGTTATCCAGATGTATGAAAAAGCCATAGAAAAAGCCGCGCCCGTAGTTGAACAGATTGTTCAGGGCTTCAACGGCGAAGGCAGCGATATACAGCTGCTGGATACCATAGGCAATAATTCCATGATGACAGGCGTGGCCTGGAACGCTCCCTTCCTGCCCAGACACTTTGACTGCGTATTTAAAAAGGAAGAGGAGAAAATTGCCGGAAAGCTGGCTAAAATACAGGCAGAAAGACTTAAAAACGAATAAGCCGTTTTCAAAAAGCCGATATATAACCAAAAGCGCTGGGATTGAACTTAAAAAATTAAGTTTGACTCCAGCGCTTTAAAGCATAAAACGGGGCCGCTTCCCCGCGAAGCGGGGCGCCCCGGCGCAGCCGGGGCCGGGCGGGCGCAAGCCCGCCAAGCGGCCCCGTTTTATGCTTTAAAGCGTATTTCTTACTAATTCCCATTGCATTCAGGCTTCTTTAACAGCTTTCACCAAACTATTTTTAATAAAAAATCTTTAATTAATTCTATTATTTTTGTTGACAATAAAAATATGTAGTGCTACAATTAAAGCCTAGTAAAACACTAGAGATTATTTTTAACGAGGTACTACCGATTGAAACTTACCACAAAAGGTACTTACGGCCTAAAAGCAGCGTTCGAGCTGGCACGGGCATACGGTGAAAGCCCTGTCCCGCTGAAGGATATAGCGCAGTCTCAGGAGCTGGCTGAAAAATATCTGGAACAGCTTTTAACCCTGCTTAAAAAGGCCGGTATCGTTCAAACCGTCCGAGGCGCCTCAGGCGGATATATATTATCGGCGCCTCCAAACCGCATTACGGTAAACCAGGTGCTGACCGCCCTGGAGGGAGATATGACAATAGTAGAATGCCAGAGAGGCAAAAAGTGCAAAAATGAAGAGAACTGCGCTACAAAAGCCGTCTGGCAGCGTATTTCTGAAAGCGTCACCACCGCGCTTGAAGAAATAACCCTGCAAAACATGGTGGACGATTATAACGCAGGCCAAGCGGCCAAGGAGAGTGCAACATGAGCAAAAGATACGTTTATATGGACTATGCCGCCACAACCTATACAAAACCTGAGGTTTTATCTGAGATGATGCCCTATTTTGGAAAGGATTTCGGCAACCCTAGCAGCGTGCATGAGTACGGACGGGTGGCTAAAAAGGCTCAGGAGGAAGCGCGCGGGAAAATAGCAGCCGCTATAAATGCTGCCCGGGAAAATGAAATATATTTTACAAGCGGCGGTACTGAAGCAGATAATATGGCTATAATGGGCGCGGCCTCAGCTAGTAAAAAAGGAAAGCATATAATAACCAGTTCGATAGAGCACCACGCCGTGCTGCATACCTGCCAGTATATGGAAAAAACAGGATACGAAGTAACCTATCTGCCCGTGGACCAATACGGACTGGTTAATATTGAAGATTTAAAAGCAGCCATTCGTCCAGATACCTGTTTAATAACTATTATGTTCGCCAATAACGAGATAGGCACTATTCAGCCGGTAGCCGAAATAGGCCGGATTGCTCGTGAAAACAATATAGTTTTTCATACCGACGCCGTACAGGCCGCCGGTCATGAGCCGATAGACGTGCAGAGCATGAATATAGACATGCTTTCAATGTCCGCCCATAAATTCTACGGACCTAAGGGTATAGGCGCTCTTTACGTCCGCAAGGGGGTGCGCTTTGACAATTTAATGTTCGGCGGCGCACAGGAGCGTAATAAACGGCCGGGTACTGATAACGTACCAGGAATTGTCGGCATGGCTAAAGCCCTGGAAATTGCCTGCGAGCATATGGAGGAGAATAATCTGCGTCTGCTTGAAATGCGAAATAAGCTCAAGGACGGCATAATGAACAGCATTCCTGATGTACGCCTCAATGGCCACGAATTAAAGCGGCTTTCCAACAATCTTAATTTCAGCTTTTCATATATAGAAGGCGAAGCGCTGCTTTTGAGCTTGGATCTGCGAGGCATTGCCGGCTCCAGCGGTTCGGCCTGCACAAGCGGCTCCTTAGACCCCTCTCATGTGCTGCTAGCCATAGGGTTAAAGCATGAAACCGCGCACGGCTCCCTGAGGCTCACTATAGGCGACGCTACCACCGACGATGATATTAATTACGTCCTGAAAGAGCTGCCCCCCATAGTTCAGCGGCTCAGAGATATGTCCCCATTATATAAAGAAACGGAGGAAAAAGAATATGTATAGTGAAAAAGTGATGGACCATTTCAGCAATCCGCGCAACGTAGGAGAAATTGAGAACGCCGACGGCGTGGGAACTGTAGGAAACGCCAAATGCGGCGATATAATGAGGATGTATCTGGAGGTGGAAAACGGCGTTATAAAGGACGTTAAATTTAAAACCTTCGGCTGCGGAGCGGCTATCGCCACCAGCTCCATGGCTACCGAGATGATTAAGGGAAAAACCCTTAAAGAAGCGCTTAAGCTGACCAACAAAGCCGTTGCCGAGGCTCTGGACGGACTTCCCGAAGTTAAAATGCACTGCTCGCTGCTAGCTGAGGAAGCAGTTAAAGCCGCAATTGACGATTATCTTAAAAAACATCCTGAAGTTAATATAGATTAACAGGCTTAAAGCATACAAAGCGTTCGCAGTATAAAATATTATTGACATATTCCTTGGAATAAGCTATAATACAATCTGCTGTTATGGAAATTTTGCGGAGCATCCGCTTTATCAGATTAGAGGTGAATGCAGATGAAAAAAGGAATACATCCTAATTATCAGAAGGCTATTGTAAAATGCGCCTGCGGGGAAACGTTTGAAACCGGTTCGGTAAAAGGCGAGCTTAAGGTGGAAATATGCTCCAAATGCCATCCTTTCTATACCGGCAAGCAGAAGCTGGTTGATACCGGCGGCCGCGTAGATAAGTTTAAGAAAAGATACGGCCTTTGATTTGATAATTATAAAGCAGATAAGAAGAGCATACGCTCTTCTTATTTTTATTCCCAAAAGCCATATTATTAGCATATAAAGGATATTAACCCGGAAATCAGCCCATTTTTCTGCGTTATCCTAAAACGCCCCCAGCAATAATTCTTTCTTTGTATTTCTTGAAAACAGGCAAATTCAACTAGAACCGAGGCCGCATAATCAAAAATGCGCTTGAATTTGCGCTCCTGCAAGGCGCCGCGAACAAAGAACAAAACTTATACTTTAAAGCAAACGCATTATGGTAAAAATAACATGGTATAGCTGCAAATTTAACTTTTAGGACCATATTATAACCTTGTACTCTGATGCCGAAATAAGAATGATAAAAGAGGGAAGCTTTTATCCCCTTCCCTCTTTTAGTACGCTTTAATTCAACCTTAAAGCATAACCGGTCTTGCGCCGTTTTGGTAATATTTCCAGCCGCTTAAAGGCAAATTCTCTTATACATTACAGCATTAATCATTATACTGGAAGCTGAGTCTGCCCATAGGCAGCGAGCTGCCCGTCGTATAATAATTCATTATGTCAGTAGGACCCTGCACATCGTCTGCTACCTTAAAATAGAAGGTATTGCTGTTAGCGCCCAGTCCCAGCGCGCTGCGCGGAATACGCACCTGCAGCACGCTGCCGTTAAGAGAAATATCCGCCTGGCCCGTCACAGTACCCGTATAGTTACTGTTAAGACGCTCTACATTAGAAACGCTGCCGTTTACCGTTCGGTTCACAATATATTCATATCCCTGCCAGCCCTTGGAGGAAGGCGTACCGGTACCGATAAGAATATTCATCCAGCGTGAATCAGCCGGCGAGGTTATATCCTCCTCACAGCGAATGTAGAAATAAATATAGTTGCTGTCCTTGGTTACCCTGACCTCCTGGATATTGTTGCGAGGAGCGTCTTGCACATAGGTTTCAGTACCAGCGGCGTTAATATAATTGCGGCCGTAATTAGTCACGCCCATATCTCTGAATATGGCGTTTACATCATCCCACTGGCTGGGGCTTCCATTAATATCTATGGTTTTGGTAACATATCCCGTAGCGCCCGCTCCATATCCTTTATAAGCGCGGATATTTTTTACCAGCATCTGATAATAAAGGTCGGCGTATCCACCCTTCATCATCTCAATATCAGCCGAAAATTCCATGCTGGCAACGTCGCAGAAGGTATATTCGCCGTCATACATGGTTTTGCTCGCTACCCATTGATTCCAGCCATTAACCGTTACTATTTCCGGCTTCACCGCTGAATTAAGCACGGTATTCCAGGAGCTTTGGAAGAAGGTGCCTGTATACAAAGCGTCCAGATAATTGTTAGCGCCCGTGCTGACGTTATAGCCGCGGCCCCAGTTGTTCAATCCCCGCGTAAGAGAGAAGGAGAAAGGCAGCATGGGACTGGAAGCAGCTGAAACATTCATAACATTCGTATGCATAGGCTGCGGATAGGTAAATTCAATCCACGGCACTCCGTCGCTGCGGAAGGCTTCGTTCGGCCATTGCGGCATTTTAAAAGTGAAGAAATTCAATATTTCAGAGGACAACGGCTGAGGATTATAGCTGCTGTCCCCTCTGATCGCAGCTTCTTCCAAGTCGTCCTGCACCGTTATAAACCCGATAATTAAGGGCTTGCCGTTTATCATATACCAGGTATTGGGATAAAGATTCTTTTTATAGATGTCGTTATAGATGGAACGAATGGTGTCCAGAGAATGCGAATGGGTATAAAAGACTATTTTAGGCGGGTTCCAGCCCTCGCGCTGCATTTCATCCATAACCTTCATTATATCTATTACCGCTTCGGCATATGTCCAGGCGTTAGTCGTATCAAAATACAGGAAATCTACGCCCGCAGTTGTAAGCAGTTCAAGATGCTTGCGGATAATATACGGGTCCCTGGAATGATAGTAGCCCCAAAGAGGCTCGCCCCAGTAATGCACCTCATTAGCCGGACTGTCATAGGTATCCTGATAGAACAGCTCATTATGCCCGTTAGGCTTGGCAAGAATTTTAGAGCTGTCATATATTTCATTGAAGAAAGGCGCGCCCGTGCCAAACCAAGGCCAATACATAACTCCTACGGCACGGCCCGTCTGATATCCGCTTATAGTGGAAAATGCGCGGCCGCTGTGGTCTAATCCAACAATGCGGTTGGAATTATATCCTTCGCTGCTATAGGACGCCATTTCGCTCCTAGGCTCTGCCGAGGCTGTGCAAAGCGGAGTAGCATACCATGTGCTGCCGTCATAAATTCTATAAGCCACTACGTCGTAATAATATGTTTTATCCGAAATAAGGCCTGTATCAGTATAGCTCCTGTTAGCCGTGGCCATTACGTTTGTAAATGGACCGTCCGGAGATTCCGAGCGCCTGAGCACATATCCGTCAGCCATATCACCCATATCCCAATGAATAGTAATTTCATTGCGTCCGGCTGAATAAGCCTTCATGGAGGTCGGACTCGAAACCACAGGCGTAACGGCAGTAACATTAGCGCTGGTAGCGCCGTAATGCGTAATTGTTCCTACTGCGTAAGGCACTACCTGATAGCTGTACGACGTATTTACCGTGAGATTTTTATCCGTATATGAAGTGGCGCTGGTCTGCCCTATAACATCCCAATTCCCAGTAGAGGAATTAAGACGCTTAACAGCATAGCCCGAAGCGCCGGGAACGGCGTCCCAGGAAATGGTCATAGAAGTAGCGGCTGCCAAAAGCTCAACTGAAGAGGGAGCCGCTCCAAAGGAAGGAGTAGTCACCGCCGCCTCCTGACTCACAGGCGCGTAATGCCAGCTTCCATTCACATTCCTATATGCTACAACGTGATAACGATACTGAGTATTAGGCTGACAAGTATTGTCGGTATAATCTCTATCCAGGGTCTGTAATAATATATCCCATTGACCTGTCGAAGGATTATAGCGTTTAAGCGCGTAGCCGTCGGCATCATTCGAGGCCGACCATTTTATTTTTACCGAATACGCGCTCTTTATCTCAGCCGTAACCTCGCTGGGCGCATAGATATACCGCGGCGTAGTAACCGAAGCAATATTGCTCTCCGGCGCAAATTGAATAGCGCCGTTGACAAAAGTGTAAGCAACTACCAAATATTGATAATTTACTCCCGGCGTTCGGTTGCCGTCAGTAAAGGAAAGCCCATAGGTCTGCGCAATTATATCCCATTGGTCTGTAGATGGATTGTATCGCTTTAAAAAATATGCTTCGGCTCCTGCCGCGCTTGACCAGTTTATATTTACCGTAGTCTGATTAACTGCAGAAGCGCTTACCGAAGGCGCATAAACATATCTCAGCTCCAATGAAGCCTCCGGACTGACCGGCGCAAACCGTACCGAACCGTCATATGTCGTATAAGCAACGACATGATAACGATAAGTATTATTTGGCGTCAGATTGCTGTCAATAAAGGAAAGGTTAACTGTTTGCGCTATTATGTCCCATTGGCCCGTTGATGTATTATAGCGCTTTAAGAAATATGCATCCGCCCCTGCCGCGGCAGACCATGAAATTTCAATAGACGTGCTGCTCTTGGGAGAAGCGTTTACCCAAGTGGGAGCATATGCGTAAAGGGGCGTAGTAGCCGTCGCCTCAACGCTTACCGGCGCAAAATAAACCAGACCATCTATTGTCTTATATGCTACAACATGATAACGGTAGGCGGTATCGGCGACACAGTTATTGTCAGTAAAAGAAAGGCCAAAGGTCTGAGCGATTATATCCCATTGGTCTGTCGCAGGATTATAGCGCTTTAAGAAATAAGCGTCGGCATTTGATGAAGCCGACCAGGAAATCTGTATTGAGGTACGGCTTACGGCTACAGCGTTTACTGAGCTTGGGGCGGCTACGCTTGTTGAACTGGCTGAAAGGCTTGCCGCGGAATTATCAGCCGGAACAGAATTATCCTCCGCCTGCGTACCGACGGAATAAGTCGTACCAGGCGATTCGTCCGACGCAGCAAGTCCGGCGCTGGAAACTGAACAATTCATAAGCATAAAAACCAGCAGGCACGCCGTTGCACATCGCAGCCATTTGTGATTACGTTTCATTTGCATCTCTCCTTTTTGTTGTAAATTTAGGCCTGCGTTCAATTAACAGCAGCGCACATGCAAAGCAGCTCCCCCGGCATGCCGTTTCAACACGCTAAAAGGAAAATAACGCGGCAGGAGGATAAAGCAAACTCCCGCAGCTGTGCGTCTCAGCTAACTGATAGCAGCTGAAAGCTGCACGCCTTTATGACGATAAAGAAATATATTTTTATCAAAATGCATTTGCCCCAAAATGAATTGCTGACAAAATTATATCCTTAACGCCCCCAAAGGAAGGCAGCTATCATTCATTTTTTCTTTTCCCGCATGGAAATTTCCTTTAAGACTGCACTACCAAAAAATATATCGTTCTTATTCCAAAAACACAGTTTATTTACTGAAAGACAGCTTGATGTTTACATAAAATCCATTTGCTGTACATAAAACATAAAATTTTAACAAGACTCCGACGCTCGGCCTCGACTTATGCAAATTGAACTAAATTACTAAAAAGAAATATCAAGGTATTTCCTATAATCTTATGAAGATACTTTAACGTATATTGTTATATTAAGCCAATTATTATATTGGCGAATTTAATGTTTACCGGGGTTTATATCCACTTGTTTTAATATGCAACAGTAATGTAATTTTTTTCTTATTATATCCTAACGCACAACATATGTCAAGATTAATTTTGCAAATTAGAGAATAATTCTTCTAAAAACCATTACCCTAAATTGACAAGGGCATATACGGTCATGACAGGGCTGTTTGAGTGTCCTGCTGTGTTGCTTTTCGCTCCGTGTACGTTTAGT
>OGCQ01001509.1_pt1 | contig 27995 bp, 18 predicted proteins | sample 1570161 | NCBI WGS metagenome assembly OGCQ01 (sample SAMEA4384402, study PRJEB24528) | human gut metagenome
ACCGCCGTCAGATTGTCTTGAAAGGCGGACGCGGTGGTAAAGGCAACCAGCATTATGCAACTCCTACCATGCAGGTTCCGAAGTATGCACAGCCGGGACAGCCTGCGCAGGAGCTTGAAGTGCTTCTTGAATTAAAGGTAATTGCAGACGTAGGTCTTGTAGGTTTTCCAAATGTCGGAAAATCCACATTCCTGTCCCGTGTTACCAACGCCCAGCCCAAAATTGCCAATTATCACTTTACAACATTAAGTCCGAATCTTGGTGTTGTTGACACCGCAAACGGCGGTTTTGTTATCGCAGATATTCCGGGACTGATTGAAGGAGCTTCTGAGGGAGTCGGTCTGGGACATGAATTTCTTCGTCATATCGAACGTACCAGAGTGCTGGTACACATTGTAGATGCAGCATCTACCGAAGGCCGTGATCCGATTGATGATATTTACAAGATCAATCACGAACTCGAAGCATACAATCCGGAAATCGCAGCCAGACCTCAGCTTATTGCCGCTAATAAAGTGGACTGTATTTTTGACGGCGATGATGAAAACCCAATAGAGAAATTAAGAGCAGAATTTGAACCAAAAGGAATCAAAGTCTACCCGATCTCTGCAGTAACCGGACAGGGCATCAAAGAACTTCTCTTTGCGATCAAAGAGCTTCTTCAGAGTGTTCCTGCCGAGCGTATCGTATTCGAACAGGAATTCTTCCCTGAAGACGAATTGTTTACAGAGAACCTTCCATTTACAGTCGAAAGGCTTCCTGAAGATCCTGAAATTTTTGTTGTGGAAGGTCCGAAGATTGAAAAAATGCTTGGCTATACCAATCTGGACTCCGAAAAAGGTTTTGCTTTCTTTCAGCGTTTCCTCAAAGAAGGCGGTATTCTTGAAGAACTCGAAAAAGCAGGAATCGAAGAAGGCAATACTGTCCGCATGTACGGTTTTGACTTTGATTATTACAAATAACAGAAAGGTCGTAAAAATATGACAAGTAAACAGAGAGCATATCTGAAAAGCCTTGCGATGAAGATGGATCCGATCATGCAGCTCGGAAAGGGCAGTGTGACACCGGAAAATACCGCTTCCGTTGACGAAGCTCTTGCAGCCCGTGAACTGATCAAGATCAGCGTTCTCCAGAACTGTCTGGACGATCCTCGCCAGATGGCAGAAGTCCTTGCAGAAAGAACACATTCTGAAGTTGTTCAGGTAATCGGAAGAAAAATCGTTCTTTACCGCGAAGGTAAAAAAGACAAAAAGAAAATCATTCTTCCATAAACCGGCATATATTGTCCAAAATATATTCAGGAAGGAAGTAAAACCAGCATGGATACCAGACGAAAAAAAATCGGGATTATGGGCGGAACTTTTGATCCGATCCATATAGGCCATCTGATTCTGGGTGAAAAAACATACGAACAGCTTGGGTTGGACAAAATATGGTTTATGCCTGCTGGCAATCCGCCTCATAAACGTAACCGCGCCGGCCGTGCAACCGATGAGCAGAGAGTTGCCATGGTAGAGCGGGCGATTACCGGAAATCCCCATTTTGAGCTTTCTCTGATTGAGATGCATGACCATGGTTTATCTTACACGTATCACACACTTGAGAATCTCAGAAAGCAGAACCCTGATACCGATTACTACTTTATCATCGGTGCAGATTCCCTATACAGTTTCACCACCTGGATGAAGCCCGAGAGAATCTGTGCTGCATGTACGATCGTAGTTGCCACGAGAGACCATACACCCGTAAAAGAGCTGTCTGAAGAAATGGAACGTCTGACACAGCTTTATCATGGTCATTTTGTACGGCTGGACACCATGAATATTGATATTTCCAGTCAGCTGCTGCGCCAATGGCATCAGGAGGGCAAAAGCCTTCGTTATTATGTACCAGACGCAGTTGCCGACTATATCAATGAGCACCATATTTATCATATTACGGAAGGAGCATCCGAAACGAATGGCTGATTACGATTTTATAAAAATGCAGAAAAAACTTTCCAAATATCTCGATGAAGATCGTTTTGAGCATACGCTCGGTGTTATGTTTACCTGCGCCTCGCTGGCAATGGTCCACGGATATGACCTCAAAGATGCCCAGGCTGCAGGGCTGCTCCATGACAGCGCAAAATGCATTCCAAATAAAAAGAAACTAAAAATGTGTGCAGAACACAATATCCCGGTTACTCCATTTGAAAAGGAACATCCTTTTCTTCTTCATGCCAAACTCGGAGCTTATGTTGCACGTGCAAAATACGGAATCACTGATGAAGAAATTCTTTCTTCCATCACATTCCATACTACCGGTAAGCCAGAGATGAGTACCCTCGAAAAGATTGTTTATATTGCAGATTATATTGAACCGGCGAGAAATAAAGCACCGAACCTGACTGAAGTTCGTAAGCTTGCTTTCGAGGATCTGGATGAATGTATGTATGCAATTCTCCGGGATACCCTGACTTATCTTGACAAAAATCCGGGTGATGTCGATTCTGCAACAAAAGATGCATTCGCCTATTATGACACCTTACATAAGGAACGGCAGGAGAGCAGATAATACCTGATTTTCTGTCTGACCGGAAAGGATGAGACAACTATGAATAAAGAACAGGAAATGGTACGTATCGCCTGCAAGGCGATCGATGACAAAAAAGCAATTGACATCAAAGTAATCGACATTCACGAAGTATCTGTAATTGCTGATTATTTCATTATCGCAAGCGGAAACAACCTGAATCAGGTACAGGCAATCGTCGATAATGTAGAAGAACAGCTCGGAAGAGCCGGTTATGAGCCCAAACAGGTAGAAGGAACCCGTGGTTCCAACTGGATCCTGATGGATTACGGCGATGTGATCATCCATGTTTTCGATGAAGAAAACCGTCTTTTCTATGATCTGGAACGAATCTGGAGAGATGGAAAAGAAATCGCTTTTGATGAGTTATAAAATCCACTCGGAAGCAAAAATGTTTTCTATAATTCAAATCGAACATCTGTGAGACTTGGCACGTGTTTCTGGTCAGCGAAGCTGACATATTCCTATCAGAATCACTGCACATCCTCGCGGAGCGTTTATCTTAGTCGAGAAGACTGAGATAAAAATAACAGGTTGACCAAATGCTTTTAATTTCATGGTTTACATTGTTATGGTTGATATTTATTCTCTGGTGCGGAACGGGGGTACGGGAAGCCCGCTCTTGCCATATAGATTACAAACAGGATTGTCTGCCCACGCATAGCAAGCCGCCGTCGGTATTTCTATCCGGTCGGATTGCAGAATGACTTCTTTTCCCCGGATGGTAGCCTGTGCCGGAACGTATTTCCCGTCCGGTCCCGCCAGTATAAAGCCTTTCGGAGCCCCTTCTTTGGCTACTACTTCCTGATCGAAACTAAGAATCAGCGTACGTCCCGAAATGCGGTATCCAAGGAATGAGGGCACTTCGTATATACCTTTGTTATAGGTCTTCGCCAATGCCGCTTGCGCCAGTCGCTTTCCTACTTCCTGTTTGTTTTTCGGGTGGATATCATAAGCTTCGCCGAGGTCGATGGCACACGCCATACCCGTATTGGGCAGATGCAGCGCGTGTGCCTGTGCATCACGGAGAGCCGCCCATTTGGAGTCCGGCTGCACTTCTTCCGGTTTCAGATAATTGGCCAACTGCACAAAGTAGAAAGGAAAATCCTGTTTCCATGCCCTTCTCCAATCTGTAATCATTGATTGGAAAAGTACCCTGTACTGCTCGTCGAATCCTACATTATTTTCTCCCTGATACCAGATAGCACCCTTGATAGGAAAGACAGTAAAAGGATGTATCATTGCATTGTAAAGTACGGTCGGGTAACAGGATGTCGGCCAGCCGGTTCCTTCGGGAGACAATGGTCTGGAAGGTGCACCGGTCATCGATACTCCGGTGTGATAGTTCCAGTTGCCCGCCAAGGAAATCTTCTTGCCGTTCGCTTCCATATACATCTGCTGAGGTTCTCCGTGGATACCACCTTCACCTCCATAATCTATGGCACGGATGGTGATAACCCCTTTACCTGCCTTTGCCAAGGCTGCGGGAATCTTATAGGTGCGCATCGTATTACATCCCGAAGTTCTTCCTATCTCTTTTCCGTTAAAGTAAGTGATATCGTCGTCGTCGATCATAGCCAGATGGAAAGAGATTTCCTTGCCGCTCCAGTCGGCAGGTATTTCCACTTCTTTCTGGAACCAGACAGTACCGTCAAAATTCAGTCCGCGAGTTTCCCAGTAGGCGGGCAGTTCCATCGGTTTCCATTCATTCCCTGTCTGAAGAGCTGATATCCATTGGGGAACTCCGTCTTTGAATCCGGCATCCCTGGCATCAAACTGCTGAAGCCACTCGTCCATTTCCCGATGGTAAAGTTCGACAAGTTTCTCTCTTTGGAAGCCTGCGTTTTCCATTTCGGCCATCTTTTTCTGGAATCCCATGACTTGCTTCAATGTCTGATGGCTTGTCCACGATTCGGCAGGTGTGCCGCCCCAAGTGCAGTCAATCACCCCAACGGGCACATTCAGTTCTTTCCACAACTTACGGGCATAGAAATAAGCGACGGAAGAAAACTCCGGTACAGTAGCGGAACTACATTCCTGCCAGCCGTTCATATTCATATCTACGTTATCCTGCGGAGAGAAAGCAACGGTCTTCTTTACCTGCAACAGACGGATGGAAGGATAATTGGCATCGGCAACCTCCTGTTCGTAATTCATCACTTTTCCCCATCCGGCAACGGGCATTTCCATATTCGACTGACCGGAACATATCCAGACTTCTCCCGATAGGACGTTGTTCAGCACCAGTTTCTCACCATCCGAAACTGTGATCTGAAAAGGTCCTCCGGCAGGCGGAGTCGGGACTTCTATACTAAAATGACCATCAGCTGACGCTTTAGCCGTATATTTCTCATGATTCCAGCTCACCTTCACAGTCACTTGTTTACCGGCTTTCGCTTTTCCCGGTAACGTCAGCTGACTGTTTTGCTGAATAACCATATTATCGGTAAAGAATGACGGCAATGTGACCTTCGCTTGCGCAAAGGCTGCCACACATAACGATAAGAGTGTTAATTGATATTTTTTCATTTCTTCGGTTATTTAAATTCAAGTAATTGCACGTCTTTGGAGGGTACGGTCACTTCAAGCTGTCCTGTGGCAGAAGTCTCGTTGCCGCTCCACAACTCCTTCACCTGATAGTTGCGTGCCTTGTCCAATCCTATTCTTTCTAACGAAAGCACAGTTGTCTGTTCCTGGTCCGAGTAGTTGAATACCGCACAATGGAAACGACCATCGGGTGTCTTTCTTACAAAGACATGTTCCGACTTCTCTCCGTTTCCTTCCACAGGACGGAACACTTCTCCTGTCGCCACCGCATTCACTGCCGCATTGGTCAGATATTTCTGTGACTTCTCTTTGGCGTCTTTTCCTCCTCCCGCACTGAAATCGTCTCCTGTAATGTAAATACCCGTAATGACACCCGAGGTAATACGGGCACGGTTTTCTCCGTCGGTAGCATCTCTCAGTACAATATGATCGGCATCATTATATTGGTAGATATACTTCTGCCACCAGCCGTATGAAAGAGCGTTCAATGTATATTCGGTATCCTTGATCTGGTTCCACGCATCACAGGCTATTCTGCGTGACTGCGCATACTGAGCGGGAAAAACAGGAGAAATGGAGAGATTGATATACATATCTCCAAAATATTGATTGAGCAGTTTCATGCCATAATTATATCCCTGTATACCTGTGGTAATCTCAGGATTATACCATTTGTCCGCTTCCATCGCACCGTGTGTCATGAAGTCCATCTTCACATACTCGAATCCTGCACGGTGGAACAAACCGGAAGTCTTCTTCATCATAGCTTCCACTGCCGGATGCGTTGGATCGACTGCATAGGCGCCGTCCAGTTCCTGCGGTTTTCCGTTGGCATAGAGATAGATATCTTTGTATTTATATTCCGGTGCTGCATCTACCGTCCGTTCCGGATCGCGTGCCCAGTCGGTGAACGGAGTCCAGTAGATACCACCGATCTGTCCGTTCGACTTACACTTTTCGATAAATGACTTCAGTTGCTCCTCATTCATACAGTCCCAACCGGAATCCAGACCGATATAGACAGTCTGATCAGGGTTTACAAAATGATTGTTCTGCAGATTCTCCTTGAAATAATCGGAGACTTCCATCGCTTTCTCATAAGACAGATTGAATTGTAATGCCCCCCAGCTGTTCCAACCAAATGGAACAGCTTTCTCCCATGCTTTGGGAGGGGCAATTACAGCGTTGGCTTTTGCATACGCTTCAAGTCCATCGCACCAATTATCAAAGAAACCCAAAAAGACTTTAGGGGATTTAATCTTTTTACCTGCTAATGCACCGTGAGCCTTTACGTCACGAGTCTGCTCATCTGCTATGCCCCCATAACATACCAGCGAACCAATGTTATCACAATCCCCCTTACCTATTGAAATACCTGTTTTCCAGTTATCATGTTCTACGGAGCCGATCACCAGACCGTTCCGGCTTTCATTATTGAATATGGCTGTCACTTCATAACTCACCAATGTATCGAAACCAAGCGGATGAGACTGATATCTGATCCATTTGTCATTGTCGAACGGAACAAAAAGGGCACGGTTATCACCTGCCTGCAAGAATCCGGATATAGAATCAACATTGACAGGAGCCATTCTGCCGGAACTGATTTCCTCTTTCGCTTCGACCGTAAAATCGGTCAGTATATATTCCTTACCCGGATAAAGATAGAAATACTGAGTCAGCTTCGGAAGTTCCTTATCCGTATACTCTACCTTATATATATGTCCTTTCCCGAAAGAATCGGAAACTTTGTCCGTACTGATTTTATGGCGGGCATAGTCAGTCGTCTTGATATCCTTCCCTTCCCATTGATAGGAAGCATACATTCCGTTACAAATATTTTTTGACTTATAGGTGAGTGCTATTCCCCCTTGCTGATCATCGTAAGTTATATTCCATACATCGGTAGAGAAAATCTTGTCTCCACTGGCACAGTTGGAAAAGAAAAGAAACAGAAGAAGCATCAGGGATACTCCCGACATTTTTTTTAATAGTAGCTTTTGGTTTTTCATATGGTATAATGTTCTTATGTAAAAAAAATGAAGCATACCCGAATAAGAAACCTTTTTCTCTTATTAAGGTATGCCACAAAGGTAAGGATTGGCATCTCCTTTACTATATACAAACGATTCAAAAAATGATAAAAATACGGCAAATAAGCTCCAATGGGGGCTAAGAGAGGTATTTTATCTATTTTGTGCCCTCTCCCGCCTCGACATTCTTTATCTCTTGCGTGATAATGATCTGCTTGCCGGATTGATATTGTTTCTCAAAATCTTTGGGTGTCATGCCGAATTGTTTCAGGAATAACTTACTGAAATAAGACGGCGAATTGATGCCGACCATATAGCAGATATCTCCGATTCGATATTTACCTTCCTGAATAAAATCGGCTGCCTTCTTCAGCTTGATCAACCGGATAAAATCGAGCGGAGACAAGTTGAACAGTGTCTTGATTTTCCTTAACAAACTGGAACGGCTCATGCAGAGTATATCCGCCATTCGTTCTACACCGAAATTATCATCGGTTATGTTATCTTCAATGACCTTGATCACCTTATTCATAAATTCCTCGTCCGCCTTGTTCATCTGCATATTGTTGACAGAGAAGAAGGGGCGTTTCGCAAAGGCTTCTCTTTCCCTGCGCCTGTTGTCAAGCAAGGACAGGACTTGTTCTTTCAGATAATTGAAAGAGAAAGGTTTCTCAACGTATGCTTCCGCACCATATTTCAGACCGTTGATTTTGCTGTCGATGTCATTCTTGGCTGTCAGGAAGATAATAGGAATATGAGAAAGTTCCATATCCGATTTTACTTCCTTGCAGAGTTGGTATCCGTCCATCACAGGCATCATGATATCACTGATGATCAAGTCGATATGGCTGCTTCTCAATATTTCCAGTGCTTCTACCCCGTTCATCGCTGTCTCTACGGTGAAGTTTTCCTGCAAGCGTTCGAGAATAAAGGTCAGCATACTTTCATTGTCTTCTACCAGCAGAAGGGTATATCCATACATATCGGCCGTGACGGGCGTATGTTCGTCCAGCTCGACAATGTCTTTCTGTATGGCTTTGTTGTTCTCCTGTTTAATGCCTTCCATATTCAAAGGAATGGTCAGTACAAACATATTGTTTTCCTGACGGGTATCCAGATAGATCGTGCCTTTGTGCAGGGATGCCAGCGAACGTGCCAGAGACAAGCCGATGCCTACTCCATTACGGGGCTTCTCCTTTCTGTCCACCTGATAGAACGGTTCGAATATATATTGGCTGACTTCCGCCGGAATCTTGTTTCCGTCACTAGTGACGCGAATCGTAAAGCTGTCTTCTCCTTTTTCCAGTTCTACCAGTACATTCTGGCTGGCGTATTTCAGCGCATTATTAAGCAGGTTGCTCAGTATCTTGATGATTGCTTCTTTATCTACGGCTGCCCACACCTGCTCTTCTGTAGATTTTAATTGCAATTCTTTCCGGTTCAGGCTGAACGTCACTTCAAAGCGTGCCACGATTCCGGCAAGAAGTTCGGTAATGTCCACGCTCTCAAATTTCATGATCAGCTTGTTGGCACCGATCTTCTGAAAGTCCAGCAGTTGTCCGGTAAGTTCCAGCAGGCGTTTGGTGTTCTGAACCATCACACTGATATACTTCTTCATCTTGGGTTCCTGTATCCCCATTTCCTCAATGGCCTCGAGAGGACCGTTGATCAGCGTCAGAGGGGTACGCACTTCGTGCGCTATCTCTGTGAAGAAGTCCACTTTGGATTCGTACAGTTCCTTCTCCTTTTCGATCTCAAACAGCTTTTGCCGTTCTTCCAGTTGTTTCTCCTTGCGGCGTTTGTACCATAAGATGGTGCCAACCACGATCAGGATAATACATACGGTATATACAATGTAAGCAATGATAGACTGCCACCACGGAGGAAGAATGATAATAGACAGAGAGCGTGTGGACGACTCGGACTTGCTGCCGTGAGTAGCCTGCACACGGAAGGTGTATTTTCCCGGCGGAAGTTTGGCATAAGAAATGTTCTGGTTGCTGGCTGCCCGTACCCAATCCCTGTCAAGAGGTTCCATACGATAATAATATTGGTTGGACTCGGCCGTAGAGTAGCTGAGCAATGCCACATCAAAGCTGATATTGGCCTGGTCGTAAGGCAGGACGATTTCATCCGTATGTACGATACATTGTTTCAGGGGTGATTCGGGAGTATGCACCGTCACCTCCTTATTATATATACTGAACTTGGAAATGTAGACAGGCGGAAGCGGCTTTTCCTCCTCCTGAACAGTAGGGTCAAATGCGATCAATCCGTCCACCCCACCGAAATAGAACCTTCCATCCTGAGCTTTCAATGCCGATTGATAATTGAACTGATTACCCAGTAATCCGTCCTTATTGGTAAAGACACGTACATCTCCACTCTCGGGATTGAACTTGACCAATCCTTTATTGGTTCCAAACCACAGATTTCCGGCATCATCTTCCAATATGTTGTAAGCTACGTCATCCGGTAGTCCATCTTCGATACTGAAAGTGGTAAAGTTGTCCTGCGCTTCATTATATCTGCATATACCGCCACGGTCGGTAGAGAACCATATATTCCCTTTACTGTCCTGCATGATGGAGCTGACGGAGTTGGAGCTTAGAGAGTTGTCAACTCCTTCCTTATAAGAATAATTCTTATAAGAATTATTCTTAGGATCACATTTCCAAACACCATTTCCCATAGTAGCAAGCCAAATTGTACCATCTCTAGCCTCCATTATATCGAAAACCCAGTTATATCCTACTTCTTCCACACGGTGAAATTTCCTTTCCTTAGGTTGTGATACATATAATCCCCACCCAGGTCCTATCCAAGTACGACCTTTACTATCTTTTAAAAAACTATATACACTTCCTTCTTCAATACCCAAATCCTTATCACTGACGTATTTAAGATGTTCACCAGGTATACTAATATCATTCATTCCTTGTTTAAATAATCCAACATATATATGATTTTCATAATGTTTTACTGATAGTGTAATGAGACGACCTGGAACATTATCATATATCTGATGTACTTTACCTGTTCGAGGATCCAATACATTAACACCATTATCTTCAGTACCTATCCAAATACACCCATTATTATCTTCTGCCAATCCACGGATACGTTTGGTATTTAAAGAATATGAATCGCTTCCCGGTACATATTTAGCAAAAGTCAAGATACGATTAGGCAGATAGTTGACACCTCCAAACATTGTTCCAATCCAAATTCCTCCTTCATAATCTTTATAAATAGAATAAATACTATTATCCGATAAACTAAATGAACGCATCAGGTCTTCTTTCAAATGAATAACATTATTTTCTTTCTCATTAATAATGAAAATTCCATGAAGAGAACCTACCCAAATTTCATCTCCAAAACACATTACATCTCGCAAAAATGTTTTTTTCTCACCAAGGAACGAAACTTCACTCAACTCATCTGTTCGAGTATTATATTTCAGCAAATCTCCTTCATGTATTCCCAAAATAGCATTTTCTTTCTGAAAACAAATACTTATAATTGTTTTGTCAATTAACGAACGTCCCATTCGGTCTGTCAAATATTGTTCAAAATTATCATCCCGATAATTGTACTTGAATAAACCTATTCCTGATGTACCTACCCATACTTCGCCCTGCTCATTGATACAAATACATTCCGGATTATTATTTTTTAAATTGTCTTTATCTATCAATGAATAATGATGTACCTTTCCGTCTTTATAACGAAAAAGTCCCTGATCAGGAATCAACACCCAAATATTATCTAGTGAATCAGACAGAATTTCCGCTACCCAGTTATCAAGAGTTATCCCTTCTGATGAAGCTATTTTGAAACGTTTAAATACATCAACCGCCGGATTATATATATAAACACCCCTGTCTGTTCCAACCCATAAATTCCTTTCTTTATCCTCAAAAAGAGCACCAATATTATGATTACCTGTACCCTCCTCCAAATCATCGCAATCGAATTGGAGAATAGAAGTTCCATCATAGCGGTTGAGCCCATTTTTTGTCCCAAACCACATAAATCCATAGCTATCCTGCAAGATTGCTTTTACATTACTCTCTGATAAACCATTTTCTCCATTAACACGGGTGAAATAAAAATCAGAATATTCCTGAGCAAAAATACAAATAGATAAGAATAGCAATCCATTTATGAAAGCTAATCGTAGTAGGTGTTTCTTCATAAATTATATAGTGGTTATATTTGGCTGTGCGCGCAAATATACACTAAAAAACAGTATATAAAAAGGAGTTGACGCATTTGTTTCAGTAATAGCCGCATTTGTTCATTTTTACTTTTCCCTTCTCCTATACCTTTGCAATATCATTTTGAAATAAACTATTTTATAGCATGAGAAACGTAACATTAGGCCTGATAATAGGGGCCGCACTTCTAGTTAGTGGTAGTCTGTCACTGAAGGCAACCGAGAATAAAATGAAATTATGGTATGATAAACCTGCAGATGAATGGATGAAGTCTCTTCCTTTGGGGAACGGTCGTCTTGGTGTAATGATCTATGGTGGCATAGAAACAGAAACACTCGCTCTAAACGAATCAACAATGTGGTCAGGGGAATATGATGAACATCAGCAACGTCCATTCGGAAGAGAAAAACTCAATCAAGTAAGAAAGCTATTTTTTGAAAATAACTTGTCAGAAGGTAATCACGTCGCAGGAAATATGATGGCAGGTAGCCCACATTCAGTAGGAACACATCTTCCCATAGGTGACTTGAAAATAAATTTTTCATATCCTCAAGGAGAAATATCAGATTATCGCCATGAACTGGATTTACATACTGCTATAAACACAGTTAGCTATAAAGTAGGTAATACTGAATATATACGCCAATGTATCGCTTCTAATCCAGATGACGTAGTTGCCATGCATATAAAAGCTAGTCGTCCAAAAGCAATAACGATGGAACTTGAATTGAAATTACTCAGACAGGCAAATGTAGTAGCATCCGGTAACCAACTTATTTATACCGGTAATGCAGAATTTGAAAAACATGGTAAAGGAGGAGTACATTTTGAAGGACGTATTGCTGTACAAATAAAAGGAGGAACAATAAAGGCTGAAGGGAAAAAACTTTATATTGAGAAAGCTACTGAAGTCACTTTATTATCTGATGTACGTACTAATTTTAAAAACAATACGTTCTCTGGTTACAACTACAAAATAAAATGTGAGAAAACAATTGAATTAGCATCAAAGAAAGATTTTAAGACTCTGAAGAAAAAACATATAGAAGACTATTCTCCACTTTTCTCCCGGGTAGGACTTTCGTTTGAGCATCACGCAAAGTTTGATCACCTACCAAACGATGAACGTTGGGCACGGGTAAAGAAAGGAGAATCTGATCCTGGATTAGATGCATTATTTTTCCAATATGCCCGCTATCTGTTGATCGCTTCTTCACGTCCTAATTCTCCTCTACCTGTAGCTTTACAAGGTTTTTTTAACGATAACCTCGCTTGCCATATGGGATGGACTAACGATTATCATTTGGATATCAATACTGAACAAAATTATTGGATTGCTAATGTAGGTAATTTAGCAGAATGTCATCTCCCTCTTTTTGACTATATTAAAGATCTATCAATTCATGGTGCAAGAACAGCAAAAGATTTATATGGTTGTAAAGGATGGACTGCACATACTACAGCCAATCCATGGGGATATACAGCTGTATCAGGTAGTATTCTTTGGGGATTATTCCCGACTGCATCTTCTTGGCTTGCCTCTCATTTATGGACACAATATGATTACACACAAGATAAAGATTTTTTAAAGAATACCGCATATCCATTATTAAAAAGTAATGCTGAATTTCTATTAGATTATATGGTAATAGACCCACGAAATAACTATTTGGTAACAGGTCCTAGTATCTCGCCGGAAAACAGTTTTCGCCATCAAGGACAAGAATTTTGCGCATCTATGATGCCGACTTGCGACCGTGTACTAGCTTATGAGATATTCTCGGCATGCCTGCAATCTACGGAAATATTAAATGTCGATGCCTCATTTGCCGACAGCCTCCGTACCGCTATCAGCAAACTCCCTCCTTTCCGTATCAGCACAAACGGAGGAGTACAGGAATGGTTTGAAGATTACGAAGAAGCACATCCCAATCACCGTCACACCACACACTTATTATCCCTCTATCCTTATTCTCAGATTACCTTAAATAAAACACCCGAATTAGCAAAAGCTGCCCGAAAAACTATTGAAAGACGTTTAGCAGCCAAAGATTGGGAAGATACAGAATGGAGTCGTGCTAACATGATTTGCTTTTATGCCCGATTAAAAGACTCTGAAAATGCTTATAATAGTGTAAAACAATTACTTGGAAAACTATCACGTGAAAATATGTTTACAGTTTCTCCCGCTGGTATTGCCGGAGCAGGTGAAGACATCTTCGCTTTTGACGGGAATACAGCCGGAGCAGCAGGTATTGCAGAAATGCTATTGCAAAGTCACGATAATTGCATTGAATTATTACCGTGCTTACCTAAAGAATGGAAAAACGGAAATTTTAAAGGACTTTGTGCTCGGGGAGGTATTGAAATAGATGCGAGTTGGAAAAATAGCCAAATAGAAAATGCAGTACTAAAAGCTACCGCTCCAATAGTATTTACTCTTCGTTTATCAAATGCAAAACTATACTGTTGGAAGTTGAACAAAAAAACATTCATTCCTAAAATAAAGGATGATGGACTAATTTATATATCCATGAATAAAGGAGATGATCTTACCATAATCATCCCTTAATAACAATTTTGCAGTAAATGCGTTATTTTTTGCTGCGTTTATACACTATTAAAATAACACATTTACATAATTTTAACTCGTTGAATTTAGAAATTTATCACATTAAATCTAATAATATATGAAACGAATTCGAGATTTCCCCACCACTGACAAGACAACGATCTAGTTGCCAGAAATGTATTAACCTAATATTAATTTTAAATTATCCATGAAAAATATGAAAGAAAGACTCTTTTCATTCTTTAAAATGAATCGACTGATTCCAGTCATACTCTGTCTTTTCTTTGCGACAAGTATATATGCGCAAAATAGAGAAGTGAAGGGTATAGTGACAGGTGACGATAATGAACCTATGGCAGGAGCTACCATCAAAATAAAAAACAGTCAAGGTGGTGCAATTGCAGATATTGACGGAAAATTCACTATGCGAGTAAAAACCGGAGATATATTAGAAATTTCGTTTCTTGGTATGAAAAAGCAAGAAATAAAAGTAGATAGTAACGACTTTTACTCTATTAAATTATTTCCTGAAGCTAATGAGTTTGACGAAGTAACGGTAGTTGCTTTTGCCAAGCAAAAGAAAGAGAGCGTAATTAGTGCCATCTCTACAGTAAATCCACAGGAACTGAAAGTACCGAGTAGCAATCTGACAACCGCTCTTGCCGGAAGAATGTCCGGACTAATTGCTTTCCAAACAACAGGTGAACCCGGTAAGGACAACGCTCAGTTCTTTGTGCGTGGTGCCACAACATTTGGTTATAAAAAAGATCCTCTTATTTTGATTGACAACATTGAATTGAGTACAGATGATCTTGCCCGCTTGAATGTGGATGACATTGCTCAATTTTCTATTATGAAAGACGCTACAGCTACTGCTTTGTACGGCGCGCGCGGAGCAAATGGAGTAATCCTTGTGACGACTAAACAGGGAGTTGCCGGAAAGCCGAAAGTATCCGTCCGTGTAGAACAATCAGTATCCACTCCTCGAAAGAAGGTGGAATTAACAGATCCTATCACCTTTATGCGATTAAATAATGAAGCTGTAAACTCTCGGCGTGATCCTAACAATCCTGCTGCCAGCGCTAATTACACAGTTTATAGTCAAGAAAAAATAGAAAATACAATTGCTGGTACCAACCCATATTGTTATCCGGCAGTAAATTGGTATGATGAACTATTCAATGACTACGCTCTTTCTACAAGAGTAAATGCTAATCTAAGTGGAGGAGGCAGTGCAGTACGTTATTATGTAGCAGCTTCATACACCAAAGACGGAGGAGTGATCAAAAATGATAAACTCAACAACTACAACAGTAACATTAACTGGCAACGTTATTCTGTTCGGTCTAATATCAATATGGATCTTAGCAAAACTACAGAATTCTCTATTCGCGTCAATGGAAATTTTGATGACTATACCGGTCCGTTGGACAGTGGTGAAGGACTTTATAAGAAGGTAATGAAGACAAGCCCTGTTATGTATCCTAAAAGTTATCCTGCAACAGGCGAATATGTCAATGCTACGCATGTGCTATTTGGTAATGCCGATAAAGGAGCCTACATTAATCCATATGCAGATATGGTTAGAGGATACAAAGAATCCAATAATTTATTGGTAGCTGCACAAGCAGAATTAAAACAAAAGTTCGACTTCGTAACCAAAGGATTGGATGCCCGAATCTTAGTTAGTACCACTCGCTCTTCTTATTCCGACCTTACTCGAGCTATCAATCCTTATTATTATCAGGCCGACTATGACAAAGAAACCAATAGTTATACATTAACTAACATTGTAGAAGGGGAAGAGTATTTGTCATACAATCAAGGAAGCAGAAATATCAACACTACCAACTATGTAGAAGCTGCCATCAGCTATAACCGAACATTCGGTGTGCATGCCACTAGCGGAATGTTAGTATATACTCGCCGAGAAGAAAAAAGATCAAGTGAAGACACTCTACAGAAATCACTACCACGCAGAAACCAAGGGCTAGCAGGTCGCTTTACCTATGCTTACGATTCCAGGTATTTTGCAGAATTCAACTTTGGATATAACGGTTCTGAACGGTTTGCTGCTCACGAACGATACGGTTTCTTCCCTTCCTTCGGTTTAGGGTATATCATTTCGAACGAAAGCTTTTGGGAGCCATTATTAAACACAATGGATAAACTGAAATTCAAAATGACCTATGGTCTGGTAGGTAATGATGCCATTGGAAGTTCAGATGATCGTTTCTATTATTTATCGGAAGTAAATCCAAATGATGGTGGACGTGGCCAATATTTTGGAACAAATTACGGCAACCAAATGAATGGTGTATCTATTTCTCGTTATCCCAACACTAATATTACATGGGAGAAATCAAAGAAAGGGAACTTTGGTATTGAATTAGGTATGTTCAACAGTGCATTAGAAGTTCAAGCTGACTTCTTCTATGAACGTCGTACTCAAATTTACCAAAACCGCGCCTACATTCCTTCTACAATGGGACTTTCTGCCGGAGTAAGTGCTAATATAGGTGAAGCATCTTCCCGAGGAGTTGATTTATCAGTCAACTATTCTTATATTGCCAATAAAGATTTCTGGATAAAAGGAATGGGTAATTTCACGCTTGCTAAAGGAAGGTATGAAGTCTATGAAGAACCAGATTATGCTAGTTACGGACAAGGGTATCGTTCTAGAATAGGGCAACCAATCAACTTTAATTACGGATATATCGCCGAACGCCTATTTATTGATGAAAATGATGTTGCCAACTCTCCCTCACAAACAAGTTTCAATGGTGGAGCCATGCCGGGAGATATTAAATATAAAGATTTAAATAATGATGGAAAAATTACTAGTGAAGACCAAATTTTTCTCGGTTATCCTAATCAACCTGAAATTACTTACGGATTTGGTTTCTCTACCGGCTACAAAGGATTCGACCTCTCTATGTTTTTTCAAGGAAATGCAAGAGTATCTTTTTTCATCGACCCTAGAAACACATCTCCTTTTGTAAACTACGATGCAGGTGGAAAGACGGGTGTTCAACAATGTTTGGATGTTATAGCCAAAGATCATTGGTCTGAGGACAATCGTAATATATACGCATTTTGGCCACGTTTATCTCCCACACTTGTTGAAAATAATATGCAAACAAGTACCTGGTGGATGCATGACGGATCATTCATTCGTCTGAAAACTGTAGAATTAGGCTATACATTCTCGCAAAAAGCTCTGAAAAAAATAGGTGTACAATCTTTGCGCCTATACTTAACGGGAAGTAACCTACTAACTTTCAGCAAGTTTAAACTATGGGATGCAGAAATGGGTAATAATGGCCTAGGATATCCTATTCAGCGAGTATATAACCTCGGCATTAACATTAACTTCTAAAAAGCAATGATATGAAAAAATTTACGAAATATATTCCTACTATCATTTTGACGTTGCTTTGTTCTTGTTCAGATTATTTGGATATCGTTCCCGATAATGTGACAACATTGGACATTGTATTCAACAACAGAAATACAGCCGAACGCTATTTGGCCAACTGCTACCATTTTGTTCCAGACCATGGATCTGTCAAACGAATCCCCGGCATGGGAGCCGGACACGAATGTTGGTTCTATACTACTAATGACTCTCACTTTGACAATGAAGTCAGCTTTTATATAGCCCGTGGATTACAGAATATTGATGCTCCTTATGCCAATTATTGGGACGGAGAAGGAGGAAGTAATCTTCCCATGTTCCGTGCCATTAGAGAGTGTAATATCTTTCTTGATTATGTAAGAGATCAGCATAAAGTGAACGACTTGACAGATTCTGAACGAAAAAGATGGATCGCCGAAGTAAACGTACTAAAAGCCTATTACCATTTTTTTCTATTTGAACACTATGGTCCTATTCCTATTGTAGACAAAGCTCTTCCTGTATCGACTGATCCAGAAGGAGTAAAAGTTACTCGCATGCCAGTAGATCAAATAGTTGATTACATGGTAAAGCTCATAGACGACTCGTACAAAGACTTGCCACCAGTCATCACTATGGAAGCTACAGAAATGGGACGTTTGACACAACCTGCAGCATTAGCCCTTAAAGCCAAAATACTGCTGTGGGCAGCTAGTCCTCTCTTCAATGGAAACAAAGATTATGCAAATTTCAGAAACGAAGAAGGAGAACCATTCATCAACCAAGAATTCAGCCGTGAAAAATGGGTGAAAACAGCTGAAGCATGCAAAGAGGCCATAGAATCTGCAGAAACCAATGGATGTCAACTTTATGACTGCAGCATGGACATGTCTTATAGCCAGGACCTACCAGAAGAAATATTTTACAGCATGAATATCCGTCAAACAGTAACAGAACGTTTTAACTCCGAATTGATATGGAGCGTAGGCAAACAGGGTACCAATGAACTGCAAAACCTATCGATGGCTTGTATTGTTCCTTCTTTGCAACAAGGAAGTGGAAACGGTCAAGTAACAGGCAGTATTTTGCAAAGCAGGGCAGCAGGTGTATATGCTCCTACACTGGAAACAGCGGAACAATTTTACAGTAAAAATGGAGTGCCCATTGACGAAGACAAAGAATGGTTAACAAGCGGAAACTATGATAATCGTTACACAACCCGACAAGTGACTAGTGCTGATAAATATAACATGCGAACAGGCTGGACCACTGCCGTACTTCACTTCAACAGAGAACCCCGCTTCTACGGGTCTCTCGGTTTCGATGGTTCCACTTGGTATGGTAACGGACGTACAGATGTCAATGACTTGAATTATGTAGATGGTAAATATGGAAGAAACTCTGGAAACAAATGGGGATTTAACTACTCCATTACAGGTTATTTCGCTAAAAAAGTAGTATATTATCAAAATGCTATAACTCAATCTTCACAAGTAGTCTACGAATACCCATTCCCTATTATCAGATTAGGCGACTTGTATCTAATGTATGCAGAATCACTTAATGAAGCTGCAGAAGGTGATAATAATGTACCGGAAGAAGTTTATACATACCTACGGAAGGTACGTGAACGTTCCGGATTGAAAAAAGGTGTACTTGGACAGACCGAAGATATAGGAGATGTCAGAGTAGCATGGGAAAAGTACAGCAATGATCCTACCAAACCTAAAACTAAAGATGGGATAAGAAGTATCATCAAACAGGAACGTAAAATTGAACTTGCGTTGGAAGGACATCAATACAATGATCTCAGACGATGGAAAGACGCTTCAAAAGAACTGAGTAAATCCATTAAAGGATGGAACGTACAAGGAGAAATAGAAGAAGACTTTTATAAAGTCACAACTCTTTTTGTTCCTCGCGCATTTACAACTAAAGACTATTTGTGGCCTATAAAAAAACAAGACTTACAAGTAGACGACAAATTAATTCAAACGTATGGATGGTAATTATAAACATCGAAAAACAATGAAAAAAAGAATCTTATATTATATATGGATGGCATGTGCGGCAGTATTGCTACACAGTTGCGAAGATGTAGAAACTCATAAACCTTATGGGGATGACAGTGGACATGCTCCTGGTACAGTACAAGTGACTTCCTATGAACAAATTCCTGGTGGAGTGACATTGAAATTCACTGCTCCAACAGACGAAGATCTATTGTATATCAAAATAAAATATACACTTGACAATGGAAAAGAAATGGAAGCACGTGCTTCTCTCTATACTGATGAAACGACAATAGAAGGTTTCGGTAATACGAACCCGAAAAAACTAGTAATCTCAGCCGTTAACAAAATGGAGAAAGAAGGAGAAGCTATCATCACCGAAATAGTACCTGGAAAACCGGCATACCTTACTGCCATTGAAGAAATAGAAGTAAATCCTACATTCGGAGGTATTTATATACATACTACAAATGGAGGCAGAAACTATCTCATCTTTGATGTCTCTACAAAAGATTCAAAAGGTAATTGGAATGTAGAACATACAGAATATACTTCTGTAAAAAACATCGGCTTTACACTCCGAGGGTTCTCTGCCGAACCACATGATTTTAAAGTCCGTGTCCGCGATCTATATGATAACCAGTCAGAGGAATACTTAACAACCTTGACACCACTATATGAAGAAAAATTGGATTTGACCAAATTCAAAACTTTCTATCTAGCCAATGATATAAAGATGGACAACGCAGGTCATACTTTGGAGTCTTTATTCAATGGAGATCATGGATTAAACAGTTGGAATTATGCTCACGGTTATGACTTTAATCCTTCCGAGTTTCCTGTATGGTTTACATTCGATATGGGTCAAACCGCTCAATTAAGCCGCTTCACCTCATGGCAACGCTCCATGGGAGGTAGTTATTACTATCGTGCAGGTGCTATCAAAGAATGGGAAGTATGGGGACGTTCTGATTTACCATCTTCGGACGGAAGTTGGGACGGATGGACCAAACTGGCAGATTGTGAAAGTATAAAACCTTCCGGATGGCCCGCCGGTTCAAATTCAGAAGAAGATATAACATATGCTAGTAAAGGAGAAGAATTTGAATTTCCGGCAGATATTCCTCCAGTAAGATACATTCGATTTAAAATACTTTCTACTCATGACGGTGCCGGATTGGTAGTTATGCAGCAACTTTGGTTCTACGGAACCCCGATACAATAACCTTTTAACAAAGCAAAAGTATGAAAAAAATAAATATATTGATTCTCTGTAGTATCCTGTGCTTTTTCTATTCGTGTAATGGCATGCTGGATGGTATTCAGCCTTATCTAGACGAGGGAGAAAAAATCTATGTAGGAAAACTTGATTCACTCAAAGCTTTTACTGGAAAAAATAGAATCAAAATAGAAGGGAAAATGATGTACGGTGTAAATCAGGTAAAATGTGTTATTAGTTACAAAGATCCTATTACATTGGAAGAAAAGTTTAAAGAGTTTCCAATAGAACGTACGGAACCACGAGAAACCTTCGAATTTATGTTAGAGAATTTAACAGAAGGACAATATGACTTCTCGATAGTCACCTATGATCCCAAAAACAACACATCTATCCCGACAGAGGTATCTGCTTATGCATATGGCGAACTATACCAACAAGCATTAACCAACCGGATTTTACATAGTATCTCTCCTGAACAAAAAGAAATTGTAAATGAAAGTGGACAATCAGAAAGAATATGGGCAGCCAAACTGAATTGGAATATATCAAGAGGAGACGGTTTAGTAGGCTGTAACCTTGAATATGAACGTCAGGACGGAACTTTAGGCTCGAAATATATTTCAGTTGACGAGACTACAACAGAACTCGACAATTTTAAAGCTGATGGAATACTCCGGTACAATAGTATATATAAACCGACAACAACTTCCTTGGACGAATTTGTTACAGAATATAAAGAAGTTACATTGCCTTCCCAAAGTTACATTGGCATTACAAAAGACCTAACCAGTCTTTATATTAAGAATGCCGGATATCCATTTAGAGGATATGATGTAAGCAATAAATGGGGAAAACCTTACGATTGGAAATGGAATGAAGTTATGGAAACTAAAAATGCCAATGGAGGTGCCGGCTTCACAGAATATAACGATGGAACAATTCAGTTCGAAACAACACAATGGAGTCAGGGATATTATGACAACGGAAAGATCTGGCAAACATTTACTTTACCAAAAGGAAAGTATGAAATGCGTATCGAAGTAAAAAACGCCGCAAATATAGGTTCTGGCAGTACCAATATCCATTTTGCTGTAGCTCAAGGCGAATCACTACCCGACAATGAAGAATTGGAAAAGTCAGACATTATCCTCTCTTACCTCAAATTTGAGTCAGAACATACTAATAAAACATCTGCCTTACCTATATTTGAACTAACAGAAGAAAAAACTATTACCGTAGGCTGGGTAGTATCTTTCTCAGATATCTGTAGAAATATAGAATTTAAGTCAGTAAGATTGTGGAGTGTAGCTGAATAAAGTTCTTCATTTTATTAAACTATTCATCAAATGTTATTCTTATAAAAATAAACCCTGGAAGTTTGTATTATAAATTTCCAGGGTTTACTATAATCAAATCTTTTACTATATATTTATCTATTTCTTTTAAAATTGAAATAGAATTCATTTAAATAGGTGGTGCAACTGTACCCGATTTTCTTTTATTGTAACTTCATTACAATTATACATCTGAATAAAATCAGACTCTTTATTTTTTTCAGTATCTAGAGAATAAATCAAATTATGACGTATCATCAAGCCATCAACAGCTTTCGCTCGAATGGCACATGAGCTATTTTTTCTCATATAAAAATAATTTTCTTCAATAGTAATATTTTTATGAACCGCCCCTTTATATTCTCTATTCTCCGGATCAATGCTAATAATCGGTTCTCCACAGTTTAAAAACGTATTTTGACGAATAGTCAAGTCGTGTACCGGTCCTGACTCATACCAACTTAATCCATCATTGGCTACAAATATTCCACTCATCTGCATGCCGTAGAATGTATTTCCTTCTATCAGAGACTTACGTCGTGTTGTGATAAGAATCCCTCTGGTTGGTACTCTTGCAAAGTAATTGTTTGTAATCCGCACTTCCGGTGTCCACGTCACGTTCTCAACAACCAGGTCTTTCTGTTGCATTACCTCCGAAGAGAATGGACTTGACAGAGTGAGTTCCATTTCTCTTGGTGTTACTAATTTTGCCTCTTTTACTTTACATTTCCCTACTACCAACAAAGAACGTGAATCAACAAGTTCTATATCGTCTCCTTTAAAAAAGGCTTCAAATCCAAAAGTCTGATCATGCATAAAACGAAGTTTTAAACGATTGTCCGACAAAAATTCTATTACTCGCAAATGTGTACCATGTATATTGATAGGATCATCGTGTGCACCTACAAAACGAGAATTCTTAATATCAATCATACCACGGCAACCAGAAACCTGAATAAAATCAGCAAATCCCGCATTAGTACGTCCTGAACCTGGACGAGGAGCAAAGTTACAACGATCAACAGTAATATTCTCACTGTATTGACAGACTACCCCGAAATTTCCTAAATAATAGAAGTTGATATTCTCCAACAGTATTCCCTTACTCCTGTTTACAAATCCACTCACTTCGTCACGGAAAGAGTCGCGCATCTGAAAAATAGTATGTAGTCCTACTTGTGGTTTTGCTTTATATTGCAGATATAACACATTTGGACGAAGTTCTACTGTACGAAGCAAATTCTCCATCGGACTCCACGAACGCCAAGTCATTTCACTTATACGGTCATACGACTGCGCTATTCCGTTCTTAAAAGACCAACCATCACCATACCACTCCAACTGTTCGTCTACAATCCGATATTGGGATGTGGGATGTACCTGAACAATCAAATAATCATTCCCCTCTTCCAATACTTCAACCTCCGTTTGAGTAGGATGTTTATAATCTATATTAAAATTTTTCAAAACAATACCTTCACATTTATCAAGTACGAAACTTGTCATTTCACCATTCATCAATAAAGTTGACCCACAACCATCAATAGTGATATTCTTTAATGTATTAAGATACAATCCGATATGTTTAGTCGGATCAGGATCATCCAACTCAGAAGTCGTATTTGATATATAATATAACATTTGTGATGATTTCGCACGGTCTAACTGATAAATTCCCGGTGAAAACTTTACAGTAACTGGCCTCCCTTTACAGTCAGCAGCTTTTTTTAAAGCTAACGCTATATTTTCAATATCTTTTCCCTGCTCCGGAAAAACCTCTATTATCCTAGACTGGGCAAAAATAGCCAACTGGATGAACCAAACGCTCATCATAAACAAAATGTACTTTTTCATGATATTGATCTTTAAATTTTACTTTTTTCACAAAGATAGAAATTATCTATACCTTATTATAAACATAAAGCAATCAAAAAATAGAATGTTTGCTGCAAATATTTCATTTTTTGATTGCTTTGTACACATATAATCTTTCTGCTATTACCTAATTTTGTATCCGAACCTATATAACATAACCCATTAAAAAAAGAAAATAATGAAACACACCTTTATTACATTTATTCTACTGTCACTTTGTATTTTCACTTATGCACAGAAAAAGATTGCACGTGAATATATCGAATGGTCTGATATTTGGATTCCCGGAGCTAATAAAACAGATCTTCCACATGTATTGCTCATCGGTAATTCCATCACACGCGGATATTATGGAAAAGTAGAAGCAGCATTGAAAGAAAAAGCATATGTAGGGCGACTCTCTAATTCGAAAAGTGTAGGTGATCCGGCTTTAATCGAAGAATTGACTGTAGTACTCAAAAATACTAAGTTCGACGTTATCCATTTCAATAATGGTTTGCACGGATTCGATTATACAGAAGAAGAGTATGATAAAAGTTTCACAAAATTAATCAAAATCATTCGTAAATACGCCCCTAAAGCCAAGTTGATTTGGGCAACCACCACTCCCGTCCGTACCGGAGAAGGAATGAAAGAGTTTGCCCCTATCACCGAACGGTTGAAAATACGTAATCAGATTGCCTTGAAACATATCAATTATGCTGGCATAGAAGTGAACGACTTATGGAAAGTAGTCATCGACCATCCCGAATATTATGCAGGCGGAGACGGGACACATCCGATCGACGCAGGGTATTCAGCTTTAGCAAATCAAGTGATCAAAGTTATAAAGAATGTATTAGTACATTAAACCTTATTCATTCTATTTTAATATGGCAATAATGAAAAATCAAAAATCAACTCTATTATTAATTATCTGTTGTTTATCAACCTGCATAGTAACGGCACAACAACATGTAGAAACAATTAAAAATACTTTCTTAAATCCAAAATCAAACAAAGTGTTAGTTGTTGCTCATCGGGGAAATTGGCGTAGCGCACCGGAAAATTCAACTGCTGCTATTGACAGCGCCATTGCTATGAAAGTAGATATTGTAGAAATTGACATTCAAAAAACAAAAGATGGACAACTGATTCTAATGCATGATAATACACTAGATCGTACTACCACTGGAAAAGGAGAAATTAAAAACTGGACTCTGGCAGATATAAAAAAGTTAAAATTGAAAGATAAGGATGGAAAAGTAACAAATTATGTTGTGCCCACTTTAGAAGAAGCTTTGTTAACAGCAAAAGGAAAAATCATGGTTAATTTGGACAAAGCATATGACATTTTTGACGATGTATATGCTATATTGGAAAAAACCGAAACCCAAAATCAAGTAATCATGAAAGGAGGACAGCCTATAGAAACTGTCAAACGAGAATTTGGTTCTTATTTGGATAAAGTTTTATATATGCCAGTAATAGATTTAGGTAACAAAGAAGCTGAGAAAATAATCACAGACTATTTGAAAGAATTACGTCCTGCTGCTTTCGAAATTATTTATTCAGACCCCCAAAATCCGCTTCCTCCAAAAATAAAACAATTACTTTTTAAGAAAAGTTTGATTTGGTATAACACATTATGGGGATCACTTGCAGGAAATCATGATGATAATCTTGCACTGACCGATCCGGAAAAAAGCTACGGTTATCTGATCGAACAGCTAGGAGCCCGGATTTTACAAACAGATCAACCTGCTTATTTGCTCGATTATTTAAGAAAAAAAGGTTGGCACAATTAAATTAATAACATCTTTAATTCTCAATAAAACACATTATATGGATAAGAAAAAAATCAGTTATTTAATACTCCTTTGTTTATTCTCTTTAAGCTGCACGCTACAGGCAGAGAAATATGAAACGGTTTCTCCTAACGGAAAACTGAAGATTAAACTGAAAATAGACAAAGGTACCCAATACGAAGTATGGTACGATAATACACAACTTATACTTCCTTCTTCCATCGGATTACATCTGGCGGACGGCAGAGTAATCGGCAACGGAAGTGTAAAGTCGGCAAAGAAAAGAAAGGTGAATCAGACTATCGACGTCTTTGTTGGTAAAAACAAAGAATTACAGGATGCTTATAATGAACTTACCGTTTCTTTCAACGACAGCTGCGACCTTGTAGTACGTGCTTATGATGAAGGAGTGGCCTATCATTTTGCCACCCGTCTCAACGGAGAAATTACGATCATCAGTGAAGATGCTATTTTCAACTTTGCTTCCACCCCGACCATCTATTATCCGGAATGCGATGCTAATTATTCCGGCGAAACGGATCAATCCGGACGTACCCATCAGGTGCATCAAGGATATAGAAACTTTGAAAGACTCTATAAAGTCTACAAAGGTCCGTTGGAAATTCCTTACGAACGTTTTGCTGTTTCTCCGGTATTATACGAATATCCCGATTCTCCTTATAAAGTGGTCGTAACAGAATCAAATACCTATGATTATCCGGCTTTGTATATGGAATCCAACGGCTACAACTCCATGCGCGGAAAATGGGCTAACTACCCGAAAGAAACAATAGACTCCGATCCGTCCAATCCTTACTACTGGTATTCCAATCATTTGGTTGTTACCAGAGAGAATTACATCGCAAAGACTGATGGAAACCGTAGTTTTCCGTGGCGTGTCATCATCGTTTCGGAAGATGATAAATCATTATTGAACAACGAACTGGTATACAAACTGGCCGATCCTTGCCGTCTGACCGATACCTCCTGGATTCAACCGGGAAAGAGTGCATGGGAATGGTGGCACAAAGCCGTTTTGGAAGGTGTTGACTTCCCCAGTGGAAACAAGCAACTTTCTCTCCAGTTATATAAATACTACGTAGACTGGGCTTCAAAGAATCATATCGAATATATGACCTTGGATGCCGGATGGTCCGAAGATTACATCAAAGAACTATGCTCATACGCCAAAGAAAAGAATGTGAAGATTATCGTCTGGACATGGGCTAGTTGTGCCAGAGAGAATCCAAGTGACTGGATCGCCAAAATGCACAGCTACGGTGTATCGGGAGCAAAGATCGACTTTTTCGAACGGAATGACCAAATAGCCATGCGATGGGGAAAAGAATTTGCAGAACGCCTGGCCGAAAAGCAAATGGTAGCTATTTTCCACGGTTGCCCGGTTCCTACCGGATTGCATCGCACGTATCCCAATATACTGAACTATGAAGCAGTAAGAGGAGCGGAATGTAACTTCTGGGAAAAGACGTTAACTCCCGAATATCACACTCGTTTTCCTTTCATCCGCCTATTGGCAGGACCGGCAGATTATACTCCGGGATCCATGAGAAGTGTCACTCAGGATGAATTCAGACCGATGGATATAGATAATACTCCGCCTATGAGCATGGGAACACGTTCGCATGAATTGTCCATGTTTGTCATTTACGACCAATGGATGGCTTATTTATGTGACTCACCCACTGAATACAATAAATATCCGGATGTACTCGACTTCCTATCCAAAATTCCCGCAGTATGGGATAAGACCTTGCCATTGCAAGCAAAGTTAAGCGAATACATCGTAACAGCAAAACAAAAAGGTAACGACTGGTATGTAGGCGGAATGACCAACTGGGATACCCGTTCTACAGAAGTGAACCTCAGCTTCCTGAAAGACAACGTCTCCTATCAGGCAACTATCTTTAAAGACGCTCCAAACTCTTACGAGCAACCTAAAGAATACATGGTAGAGAAAAGAACAGTGGATAACAAAACAGTATTGAATATAGATATGGCAAAAGGCGGTGGATTTGTTGTCCGCCTGGAGGCACAATAAATACACTAAAATTATAAACTAGACTATTCACTAATAAGGAAGTTGTATCAAATTATCAGAATGATATAAATACCTGACAGCTCAAATATTAATTCACAACACTCTGAACAGGATCTCATAAAAATATATGATTTCACTGCTAACTAATAACTCCTCTTTAGTCAACAATCCATTGAACTAAAGAGGAGTTACCATATCTTCATAGAAGACCAATTTCAACTTCCGCCTACAATCCCAGCTTCGCCGAAATCTCCAGCATCCGCTGAATAGGCTTCACTGCCTTCTCCGCTATTTCAGGATTCACCGTAATTTCCGGTGACTCATTCTTCAGACACTCATAGAGCTTCTCTAACGTATTCA